>Ga0247843_1006019_pt1 | contig 16218 bp, 22 predicted proteins | sample LaCruzMarch2017__FD_192420 | JGI IMG/M metagenome (GOLD analysis project Ga0247843, IMG submission 192420) | Freshwater microbial communities from meromictic Lake La Cruz, Castile-La Mancha, Spain - LaCruzMarch2017_8m | ecosystem: Environmental > Aquatic > Freshwater > Lake | place: Spain... | reverse complement strand
GAGGTAAAAACTGCAAGAACTGTAATTAGTTACTGTGTAACGACTTATGGCGAGCCAAAATCAGTTCTTGCAGAAGCCATAACCGGCGACTACTGATTTTCGTCTGTCGGTGGCTCGATTACGATCGGCGCAGACAACAAGCGCGGAGTGATACGCAGACCACGGAAACCACGCCCGCCACGCGGCCCCGCCTCTTTGCGCATGTCTTCTATTTTGTGCTGGCTTTTCAATGTGCCGAGAACGTCTTCAATTTCTTTGGGTTTGTACGTGCCCATTTTTCGTAGGAATGAATGACGTGGCATGTAGGTATCGCCGTGTTCGGATTGCCACGACAACAGAATCTCGATCGCCTTCTTGCATCGCTGGCCATGCTCACCATCGACCATATGTTTCGATAGGCTTGATAGCATTTTGCGGGTTTGGTAATCGGCAAATTGCGTGGCCCATGTCGCGGCGGCAACATCGATAATTGGGTTGCGGTAGTCGGCGGAACACGCGTGAAGTAATGCCAATTTGTGTACCTTCTCACCGACTCGAGACCAGATACTCATACGGGTATCGTCCTGAGCGGCTTCGGCTACCTGGTATTGCTCATCGGCATAGTCTCGAGATTGGTTGATTATGTCGGTTGCTTCCGGCGTGATCGAGACAACCAGCGGGACCGGAAACTCTTGAGCCAGGTTGCCTTGTGTGCCGCCTAGGGCTTTCCAGTAGGCCGCAATTTCAATTATGTCGGCTGGAATATCAACATGACGACCGGAACCCCGCTGGCCCCTATTTCCGGCCTCCAGAATCAACATGCGTGATAAGCCGCCATTGGACATAACTTTGGCGTTGAGCGATTCGTAAAAATTCTTTGGGATGGCGGTTGCGAACAAACACAAATTCGGGTGGACAATCTCGAGCGAATCCATGCCTACTTTGGCCCGCATGGAATACGTGCTGCTTGCCGTAGTAAAAAACCGCATTAGGCTTGCCATGATTTGTTCGTATCTAATCTCTTTGCCTTTTGATATTTGCAAAAGAAAATGGTCGAATTCATCCGTTTGAAACAACATGGATGGTTGCGCGTGTAGGCGATCCTCGAGCCCTTCCATCGATGCGATCAGGTCGGCAACCCATTTGCCTTCACCAATTTTCGACATGATTTGCCGATTGATTTTACGCGGATGGTCCTTACCTACTCCAGAATTGGCCAGCGCAACAACGTATAGATTGACGCGTGTTCCGTATGGATCGCATGCCTTACGGCCAGCAAGCAACGCTTGAATGGCGATGGCTCCACCGAATGCTAGGGCTCGATTCGGATAATGTGCTGTTGCGATTGTGTGGGTCATGACACGATCGACGAAACCGGGAATTGACAATAGGTGTTCCGGGCATGGCCCCGGATCTTCAACAGCGAACTGGTCCTCGATCTCAATGCCGTCTTGATTGAAATGATCCTCGACAATGGCAACCGCAATATCGTCGGGGTTGTAGCGGCTGATACTGGTGCAGATCCGGACGACCTCATCCCGTGGTAGTGGCGGCGAACACCGTTGATTCTCGGCCATCAATGCCGCCTCAATACCGGCTTGCGTCATGCCCGCGCGGCGCATGACTCCAGCCATTCGAGCAAGTGCGGTATTGCGCGATCCCTGGATAATGACGTTGCCATCTGGCATTGATGGCACAACCTGCCGATTGACTGGCGATAATGCCGTGATGAGCCATTGCGGGGGCAGTGGCAACGAATCCATATCAAATAGGCTTGCGTCATCAACCCACGAATATACCCCGGTTGGTAATCTCGATGGCGCAACAACAATATAGCCGCCGTTGGCCCTAGTATCGACTCGAGGTGCCAGCATGCTGGCGGTTGATCGCCACGCCACGCCAGCGGGTTGCCTAAACCAAAAATGCCGCCCATTATTTGGCGTTCGTGCGGCTGCGCCTACTCCAAGATCATCGCAACCATACCCCGGCCACGGGTTGTCTTCGCCATCAATATCGACAACCAGTAACCCCGTTGTCGATATCCCGATGTTTGCGTTCGGCGTCGCGGTCCACCATTCCGTTATGAGGTCGAGATCGGTTGTCGCGTCGAGATGACCATTGCCGCCTAGCGGAGTTTTTCCATTGGGTGCGCACTGAAAAACAGGGTATCCATGACCAGCGTAACGCAAAGCGGCTTCCAGCATCATTAGCGAATTCCTTTCGTGTCGTCAGTCATCAAGCTAAAACATTAACACTCGTATCAATTGCTGAATCTACAACCTCTGGCCATTTGCCCATTGTCAATTTAACCCGGATGGCAATGGTTTCGTAAAATGCAAGACCGGCAAAATCGCACCATGAATCATGGCACATTCCATTTTCTCTTGTTTGTATTCTTTCTAAAACTTCAAAAGCTTTTTCAATGCTTTTGGGATTTTCTATATTGCAATCAGGGTAGAAACCATAACCTTCCAAATCAACCAATCTACGTTTCCACCACGACTTTAATTGGTGTAGCGTTCGCCATTCCCGAACAGTCCTGCCGCATGTCGTGTGATAATTGATCCTAAGCTTTTTTTGTCGGTATGGCCCAATCTGACGACCGTTAAATACCCCGCCCGGATGATCCTTGACGTAAATATCGTATGTCGTTTTCTTTATCTGATATTCGGCATCATAATCCGCGTTCTTTTTGCCATATTTGCCAAGAATATCGACCTCATCTTCGGCTATTGCGTCGTGAAGCTTACCTTCCTTCGCTGGCCATTCATATCCACAATGTGGGCATACCCGTTGAGTGATCGAGACTTCGCATTGGCAATCCGGACATGACCTTGTTAGGGGCCCGCCCTTGCCTTCCTTCAATGGCTTAATTTGAATTTGGTCAATTGGTCCATGGCGTCGAATGTTGCCGCCAAAATCAAGCACAAGGAAATCAGCCTTGTTCGCATGCAAACGAAAACCACGGCCGACCATTTGGTAGTAAAGGCCAGGTGATTGAGTGGGCCGTAGCAAAACCACAGAATCAATCATCGTGGCATCAAATCCGGTTGTCAGCACGCCGACGTTTACCAGATACTTGATTTTGCCCGCCTTGAATGCCGCTAAGATCGACGATCTTTCCGCCGATGGCGTAGTGCCATCAACAGTTGCGATCGTCGCTTTCACGTCCATTGATCTAAGAGTTTCTGCCACACATTTCATATGCGCTAGCGTGATGGCAAACAGCAAAACATGATTGCGATCTTGAGTTTTAGATAAAATCTCAAGGCACGCCAGCATTACCAGATTGTTTTCCATCATGCGTTCGGCCAGTTCCGCTTCCGCAAAATCTCCACGTATGGTTTTAATGCCGCGTAGATCTGGAGTGTTGGTCGAATGCTTGTTAATGGGCTTGCATAGATAATTCTGATCAATCAGATCCGATACGCCAATCTCATAACTGACCTTGTTCAAAATGTGATCGCTGGCGCATATTACCCCGCCCTTCAGGCGGTATGGTGTTGCCGTGAATCCCACAACCCGTAGCGATGGATTAGCCTTGCGCATGGCCTCGATGATCATGTTGTACTGACCATCTTGCCCGTGCGGGATTAGGTGCGCTTCGTCGACAAATATGTAGTCAATTTGCCCGAACTGGTCGATCTTACGCGAGATCGATTGCACGTTGCCAACGATGATTTGATTGTTCACGTCACGACGTTTGAGCCCCGCCGAATATACGCCGATCGGAAGCTTGGGCATAGTCGATACAAGTCGATCATGTGTTTGCTGGACCAATTCTTGAACGTGCGCCATGATCAGCACACGCGCGTTATCAGCTATGAGTTCTGCGCACAACATCGCCATAACCGGAGTTTTACCGCCGCCGGTAGGAATGACCACGCAAGGGTTAACATCCGATCCATGCGATCCATGGTCAATAAAGAATTTATGCACGCTATCGCATGCTGCCCGCTGATACGGTCGTAGTTCCATGTCACCCTCTTATCATCATTTCAGAATAATCAAACAGATGCTCACGCAACATCTGGTATGCCCGACGCAACTTCACCTCGACATTCTGACGGCTCATGCCGTGATCCGCGCCAATCTCTTTGGGCTGATAACCGTCGAGTATGCCATCAACGATAATCCGCCAATCCTTTGGTAATTTGTTAACAGCGCGCCGAACATCGGATACCACGCTATTGATGTTGTTTTCGTCCTCATCAATCTTGTGGTTTTCATTCAGCTTACTCGTCACTGTGACAATGTATTTAAGCTTGCGCATTCTAATATGATGGAATTTTAAGCGCCGAACTATGTGGTATGCCCACGTTGAATATGCCGCAATTTCCGGATCATATTTGTGAATGCGTTTGATAATATTGAGCAAAACAATTTGCACCCAATCTTCTGGCGCTTCGTGTTTTGGCCGGTAAATTAACGCGGCCTTGCACGTTATCCGGATCTGGTCATTGGTCATCATGCCGTGTCATCCAAAACGGTTAAAGGCACGCCTGATCACATAGCTGCGCAATAATGAGATCAGCGTGAAAACCAATCCTATCATCAGATTTTTGTTGAGCGAAACATCAATCCCCATTATAGGGAAAACGATTAACTGCGTGAGAACCGCGCACCAATACCCGATCAGGATATTGGTGGCGGATTCGATAAGGCTATTCGTCCGAGATTGCATGAGCGAACAAATCCTCGTTTTCAACCGTGCGGCTGACCTGTTCCAAATTCTTGACCGCTTGCGCAAAATATGAGCTCTTGAGCTCCATACCGATACCACGCCGACCATTGGATACCGCGCCGAAGATCTCGCTTCCAACGCCCAAAAATGGACTCAAAACAGTCTCGCCGGGATTGCTCCACAATGTTACCGCGCGTTCAATAACATCCAATTGGAGCGGATGGACGTGCCGCTCGTCTTCCGGCTCTCGACTCTCACGATACGGTAGCACGCGGGCAATACGGATATCGTCCCACACGCTCGAAGCATATTGCCGCCATATCCAATGCGAATACCGATTCTCCGTCTGTTTGCCCCTATGGTTCTTATACCGCTGGAGATCGGCGGGAATGGTCCGCTCACCGGCGTATGATTGCAGCCCGGTAGGATGATCTACTGGTACCGCATTCTCTCCGGTTTTGCGAAACATTAGCAAATAGTCGGCGCTGGCAACATCGCATAGTGTTGAATCCTCGACGATCTGTTTGTGTGCCAGCCCTTTCGCCATGGTGCGATTGCGGACTCCCAATGGTTCTTTCCATATAGCTCGACGCCCGCAAAATATAAAACCATGGGCCTCATGGGCGCGTATCACGTCGCCGGGAAAATCAATCAGGCCAGTGCCGACGTTGGCCCCACAACCCATTTTTGCGGTACTGCCATTACCTTTGCCAGGTACGTCCATAACGTGGACCGCCGATATCCTACCCGGTTTTGTTAGCCGCGCAACTTCGGCAATCACATATCCGTAGTGAACGAAAAAATCTTGATAGTTGCGACAATTGCTCAAGTCTCTTTCATTGCTCGAATAATTGTAAAGCCCGCAAAACGGCGGAGAATATACCGAAAAATCAACGCAATCATCCGGTAGTGTTTTCATGACCTCGACGCAATCTCCGTTATAGAGCGCGTATTCTTGCGTGATTACCTGATCTTTTACAGCCATGTTGGCACCTCTGCATTCGTGGTATAGTCGTTTCTTTTCCTGATCTTCAACTCGTCACTCATCATCGAGACCAGGTTTGCGAACATGGTTTCCGCCGCCTTAGTTTTGCGCTGTAGGCTGGCTAACACGTTCTCTTGACCGTCTGTTGTGATCATATCGACCACTACCGGCTTTTGCTGACCGAAGCGCCAGCAACGCCGAATACCTTGATAAAACTGTTCGTAACTATGCGATGGAAAAAATGTTTGATGCGCGCAATGTTGGAAGTTCAAACCAAATCCGCCGATCGTTGGTTTTGTGATCAACACCCGAATACTCTTTTTGATAAATCCCGCAAACGCTTCCTCTTTGTGGGATTCATCGTCCGAACCAGAGACCTCGACTGAACCGGGAATCAATTTGGTTAGTCGCTTACCTTCCTCATTAAGATTGCACCACACAAGCGATGGCTGATTGTGCGCGTTGACCAGTTGCGCAACAGTCTGGCAACGCTCATCGATGGTGCGCCGAAGATCGCTACGCTGTTCGGCTAGGCCAACCGCTGGCAAATCAAATAGATAGCCATCACGCGGACGGTTAGCCTTCACCGTATGCTGGTTGATTTCGAGCTCTGGTAGGTCATAACCACGGTCATCAAATCCTAGGTCGGATGGCTTGCGCATCGCCCTGGCCCACGAACATACCCAACGCCAGAAATCATGTTCGGCGTGTGGCCTTAGTCGGAAAAATCCCGCCATATGCTCTTGCCTAGCGGTCGAGGTCGATTCTGTTTTCTTAAAAAACTTATTCATCATGTCTTGAGCGCCCATTTCGCCGATGGCTTCGCTCGACGTGCCTAGCTCAATGTAATCGTTCGGCGCGGCCGTAGCGGTACACAATAAGCGATACGGCTTTTTGCGCATAAAATCGGTAACGGCTTTTCGTGTCTCGCCGTCGAAGTTCTTCAGGACGCTGGACTCATCGCAAACGACGCCCTGAAAATCTTCCGGCGAAAAATGATGGAGCCGCTCATAATTGGCGACAACAATTCGATCTCCGGCAACCAATCCTGTACGGCGTTGCACTACCTCAATACCGAATTTGCATCCCTCGTTAACCGTCTGGAATGCTACGGCCAATGGAGTCAGAATCAGCACGCGGCCATTAGTTTTGCGGGCAACATTCTCCGCCCATGTCAATTGCATAGCCGTCTTGCCTAAGCCACAATCGGCGAATATCGCCGCGCGGCCCTTGCGGATGGCCCATTCGACTAGGGCTTTTTGAAATGGGAATAATGCGTCTGGCATCCAAACCGGCTCAAAACCGTGGAGCGATCCGACTTGAGTTTTGCGCTCAAGAAATTGGTCATAATTCATCTTTGATCCTTTCGTTATCATCTCATCTATCGAAACATTGCAGGCTCAAGGAATCGAACCTAGATGACTCATATTAGTTTTGAGTCTCCACCAATACCCGCACAACAAAACTCCGTTGGCCATGGATGACAGTTCAGGGTTAACCTAAAATATTGAATTGAAACGATCAATCCAATGCCATGGCCAACGGAAGACGGATGGTTATTTAGACCACTTGCCCTTGATTGGTGCAGTTGGTGCAGTTGGCGCTTTTGGTTCCCGTGGCGGAAAATCAACCAGTTCGGGCTTTTGAACAGCAACTTGAACCGCTGGATAAAATCCCTTGACGACATTGGTTTCGCCGCCCGTATCAGCGCGCTTTTCAACCCTGATATCAATATTCAACGGGATATCCTGCAACTCACTAGAATCCGATGGCGTCAACACGCCTACCGCGCGACAGATTGCCGACAATTCAGCCTTGGCGATCGATACCGCAATCGGGTTAGGATTGTCCAGGTTAAGCCGACTCCATACCTTTCGATCGGCGTGCGGCCCTTGAATAATCGTGAATTCCAATTGTAGGTATTCGCCATTGCCAGACTTCGTCGGTTTCGTTTCTGTTTTGCTAATCACTACGTCGTATTTCCCGGTAGGGATTACGTCGCTGGTTCCCTTGGCTGGCTCAATATCGCGTGCATTAAAACCTGAAAGATTCATAACTTATCCTTTCGTGATTGCGTTACAAAAATCATTCCACGATAACGGTAGATCTACCGTTACCCCATATCGATTCTTGGCTAGGCACGCTGGCCCTCCGACAGTTCGGAGAATGCGTGCCCCGCCATCCGCACCAATCGAGCGAGCGATCGCCCTGGTGCGCCCAAAACCGGCCCCGTTATCGACCTCAACGCGCATACGTCGAGTCGCAAACAGTACCGCATCGGTCCACTCGCACACAAGGCCGCAAGCGTGTTTGTGAAGACGTGGAGCGTACCTATCGTAAGGTGTTGACTCCGGATCTTCAAACCGCTCGACCTTTGCATGCGCTAGCAAAATTACGACCATATTGCGATCGTTGCGCAATACGTCAAGACTTGTTAACAACTCCCGCCATTTCGTAACAGCGAGCATGTATCCCTTGCCGTATCCGCCGCCAGCTTTTTCAATGTTATCGACATTGTTTTCCGAACAAACCTTGTCGAAAATCAATCGTTCGAGCCAATCGAGCGAATCGATGACCACGGTTTCGTAATCGTGGCCTAGCGTGGATAATTGCTTTAGCGCCTTAGCAACGTCATCATATGAGGTCGCTAACGGAAACTGCGCACAATCAATCTCTCCAATACCATCCTCCGTAGGGATGAATATTGGCTCTGGACAACCGGCGGCAAACGTGCTTTTACCAATACCTTCCGTGCCATAGATCAGCACGCGCGGCGGCTTTCCCGCCCTTCCCTTCATTATGCCAGGTATCATCTCGTCTCCTCGTTCCTTCGGATCCTCACCGCCGGTCCAGCCAGCGCGCGAAAGCTGGCGTGAGATCCAGCGGCACTATCTAGGACGATCACGCATTCATCCTCGCCATCGCCAAAAACGATCTCCTCATGCACCCGCATATGCTCGATCTCAGGCCCATTACCCTCGTTAATTTCAAGCACTGCCTTTCCGCCCGATGCGAATTTTAAAATCAACGTAGTGACAAAATCCTCTTTCCCTTTCACAAAAATAACAAACGATTCACCGATTCGGCGATGAACTCGCAACCCCGGACGAAATGGTATGTCCGTCGTCATGTCATGTCCTCTCATCGTGTGATGGTCAAATGAATCTGACCATCGGTTAATCGGCTCATTGGAGCCGCAATTGTGACGGCTACCCGCGTAGCCTGGCATCCAGTCAATAAACATGCCACAACAATAATTATACGCAACATGACCGATTACTCCATGAATGTAGGAACAGGCGGATCCAGTCTAATGTCGTGATCCGCTGGTTTTGTTTTCGGCGCATTGCCTCCATTAAGTGCAACCCAAATTCGCAACGCTTCGCCATCCAAATCGATCATCGCCCGCATTTCCGCTACGATCCGCAAGGCCTCATCAAAGTCGTGGCATCGGGCATTCCTAAAATTGCTAGCACGGTTGCGACAACCGACGCAAGAAAAGCAATCAGTAGTATCACGACGCAGTTGATTTTTAAGCGGGCATTTCGATCGGCAATCCAGATGAGGGTTGCGCATTGTTGATCGTTCCCGCATCCATACGTATTGCTGTTTGGTTTCGGCGTCAATGTATGCCGCCAACGCGTCTTGCAAGTCTTTTTGCGCGCTGATCAATTTGCGCGTTTGTCGGCAATCGTCAGCGCGTATCTCATGGTCAAGATCGCGCGGGTTGAACTCGCTGGCTGGATTATTCTGCATTATCGGAGCTCCTTCTCTTAACGCATCGGATCAAATCAAACATTGACTCAAACATTTCAATATCGATCTCAACTGGATCGGAAAAATAACAGCAATCTTCGTTAACCTGCATGACGCGCTGTTGGGCAAAACCGTTATGCATTTTGATCTGAACATGGTGCATTGATCGACCGGAAAAACTTTTCGGCTCTTGACCGTGTGATATATCGATCTTTGCTGGCGCGCTGGATACCGTGTTCCATTCTCTTTTATTCGTGCGTATCATCATTATCAGACTCCTTACAATACCGCAGAAAAGCTAGAATCCTTGCGGCCGCTACCGCATCGGATAACTCTCTCTGGATTGTGTTGAGCGCATACATTAACGCGCCATCGGATTCGAGGTATTGACCTCTTGTCAGATCAGCCAGGCTACGCGCGGATTGCGAAACCTCGGCTAGTTTTTGCTGGATCTGCATTTGCGCGTCGGCGCGCAAGTCAGCCAGAGTAACGGGTATCGGCATAATCATCTCCTATCGTCGTCGAGCGTGCCGTCGTGGCCAGCTCCAGTCCTGCACTCGATTGAAGTGCAGTGGTGGAGACGGTCAATAGAAACGCGGATGGCGAGGCCGCACAAAGAATCTGTCCACATTCCCCGCCGCTAACGTGTTGCCGTGGTTCTCTTTGCCCGCAACACGTTCCACATTGGGACGACCCCGCCATCCGTGATCGGGATTATTCGGCCCGAATCTGACGGTGCATAGTAATCACGTCCTGATATGCCATGTCATTATTGCAGCAAGCATAAATTATGCCGCCGTGGTACCGGGAGCTCATTTGATCGTCGGGCAATTGCTCCTCGATGCGTCTCGATGCAACCTCTACGTCCTCCGGCGACAAACCAGCGGCGATCCATTTGGCTGCCGTGTCGGCGTCCCAGCAGCCAATATCGCACCATGAGCCGATCGATCCATCATCCTCGATGCCCGCGTCGAGCCATTCATGCGCCGCGTCGGCGATGCAACCGCCGGTAAACATATCTCCATAACCACGTAGGGTTGACGCCGCGTCTTCAATCTCGTCGAGTTCCTCGATTAGTTCATTCCAGCCGGACAAATCGCTTTCGGCGTGATGCGTCGATTTTGCCGCACGCGCCATTTTTCTGGCAACGTCGGGCCGCTCGAGTGCTTCATCGATCGTCGGCACCTCAAGCTCGACTACGTCGTTGCCTTGCGCCCATGATACAATCGCAAGCTCAACTGATCCGGCGGAAAATACGTCATCGATCGTCAGAATAACCATGGTCATCATCTCCTATCGTATCATCGTGTGGTTGCGTCCCAGACCCCGAAGGGTTTCGCCCCGGCGCCCCGGGGCTCATCAGTGGGTTAGGATCGGACGCCGCGTTGTTCGGCAGCGTCAACAATTGCGCTACAATGAGCCCATAGCAACCGATTAGCCGCCGTGTTGTGGCGGCGTCCCATTAGTGGATGACCAGTAGATTCAAACGTTGCAACTTCGGCCTTGTGTACGCGCGCCTTGATTGTTTTGTCGTCCTGTCCCGCCATTGATTCCCAATATCGGTTGACCAGTGCGCGGTATTCGTTGGTTTCCATCAGTGTGATTGTGCGGCTCATTGTCGTATCCCCTTGTCGTTTCTTATCATCGTGTCGCGTCGTTGCGACAAAAGTAATATGCACGACTTCGCCCAAATACGCAAGAGGTATTTTGCCAATTTTTATAAAATTGTTCTAAGTCATGAATTGGTAGCGGTTTACAGTTTCAAGTTTTTCTCTTGAGTCGCAATCTTGACTCGAGAAAACGCTGCAAATATACCGCAGAATCATCGATTACCGATGGATTGTACGCCGACCAATTGCGCAAATGACCTAGCTGGAAATGGCACTCACGACACAAACAGATAAGGTTATTCGGATCCAGTTCTTTCGATGGATCCACGTCGAACGGGACAATATGGTGAGCCTCAAGCGATACCGTTGATTCGCAACCAGCACATTTTTTGCCAGCCACAAATCTGCGCCGCACGGTCTCCCATTGTGGAGACCGTGGAGTCGATGACGACGAGAAAAACGCGCCCCAATTGATCACGTTATGATCCAAATTTGTTAACAAGCAATTTCAAAACGATCGACAACACAAGGCCCCATGGAAACAGGCCTTGCGCTACCTGATCAGGCTCTACCGAATCAAGAGCCATTTGGATTACGCTGGCATCGTCCAGCACGCTGGTCGAGCCGGAGATGACCGGCCCGCCGCCCAACGTCTGGCTGAGTGCATAGCCAGCCACACACCAACACGCATGCGCGCTAGCGGGTACGTCGAGCGGCTGGCCCCGCACAAGGTCCAGCACAATCGTTAACGATTCTTTCGGAAACTCTGTTGGATAAGGAATCAACATATCAAATTCTCCAATCAAGTCGTGAAGGGAAACCGGAAACATTGGAAAACGCCCAAGAGTCGCCTTGCCTGAGCATGTAATCAATCGTTGAATCGTCAGCCCAAAAGCCGCCGCTAGGTGGATCGCCAGCGCCAACAGGACCGCTATTATAATCTGGTCCCCACGAATTCATAATGAACCCGCCAGGCCTTTTTGTTTGATACCCGATCAATGCCATGCAATGGTTCCACACGCCACTAGCGGCCGCAAAACCGTCCTTGTCGCGCGCCGATTTAAAACCTCGATTACTGCATATCGCAATACCATAACCGCTAGCCAATGCCTTGCGCGCTGACGCCCAATCTCGAACTAACGTAATTGCGCCGACAAGATGTTCCCGGCATTTTGGCTCAAGATCATCAGGTATGCCGGTGTTACCCCATTCCTTGCAACGCTTGACAGAGTAATCGCTTAGATCATATTTACCATGAATCCCGCGATTGATTACTCCATATTGTCGCGCGCATTCCGCCGCCCACGCTCCGACAGATCCATCGCCATTTTTAATGCGGCCTTTACCAATCTCGACTCGAGAACCCCCGTATATTTGTTCTTGCACCAAATTTGGAATCCTAGTACTCTGAGCCGCAAGAGTTGCCTCAATTGCGCAAGCCGTGCCAAAACCAACGCATGATCCAATGGATCCTTGGCTAAGACTAGGCCATTTTTTGCCGGTTTTGTTTTCATAGTTTTTCCACAAAAATACTTCGGCTGGCAATTCGGATTCTGGCACGCCTCCCGCCGGAGTCATGCCAAAAATAGGCATAGGTTGCAGCATCGCAACCTCGCCAACCGCTTCCGGATCGTCAACCCAACCGGGAACATAACTCATGATAATTTCTCGAGTGCCGCAACAACCCTAGCCATGATGTTACGGATTTTGCCGCGTATCTCGCTGGTCAATAGGGTTTCCGGCGCATCGCCCAACGTCTGCCATTCGGCTGAAATTCGTTCACGTATTGTTAGCAACTTGTCATCGGCCAATCGTTTGCGTCGAGCGGCCAACAATCCCGCATGAAATGCCCCAAAATCAACGATCTTCGGATCATCGACCAAAGCGGCACCATCTCGATAGGTTGCGATCAACGCGGCCTTGCTGGCTTTAGAATCAGGTTCTTGAAGTGCGCCCCATATGTTTTCCAGCGCAACCGCCAGCGGATCGTTTGGCGGTATTGGCGCAATGTTGCCAACGGTTACGATGCAAATTGACGGATCGGAAGGGACGTCACCGGCGGCGGTATATGCGATGAGTCGATAATCTCCGGGAATCATCGCTGAAAAGATTGCGCTCTTAGTCGATTCCATCACAATCAGATCCGCATCGGAAGACGCAAGAAACCATTTTACCGTCTTCTGTTCAGTCTTGGCGGTAATTTGGATCAATCGGCCAGGTTTCGCGTTGAGCTTCTCTGGTAGCTCGACTTTTGGCGATTGAACCAACAGCGATAACAAAATAAATAGCATAAAAGACTCCTAGGTACTTGTTGCCCGCATATTTACGTTATAGTTGTTTTTCTCTCTTTTTGTTCTTGTGGCTTGGAATTCCAGCCACCAACCGCCAGCAGGTCTTGCGGCGCGGCCTTTCTCGACATGCCATCCATCGCCCGATTCATCTTTCCACGCCGAGCAGCGCAAGAATAGCTGATGAGCTTGCTCGACCTTGCCATGTTCGGTTAATCGGTGAATGACGTTTGAGTCTGAATTATGTCGGTGAATATGCCCGCTAACATAAACATCAGCTTGATACATGCCGCGCGTGCGGGAATGGTCAATTAGCCCGCGTGTGACCTCTCCACCGCCACCGTATCCGTGATGGTAATGTAATCGAGTCAAGGACATTTTCTTATCGTTACCGCAAAACCGATGGCGGAATAAAACATATCCCCAATATGGTCCGCATTCAACATTTGATCCGGCTGATCTTAAGCCGCCTACCAATCGTTGTAGTAGGTCAACCTCATGCCGTTTCTTAACGCTGGTTTCGTGATTTCCATACGACATAATCGCAAGGATTGAGACGTATGGCTTGAACCATTCGATCGCAGTATTGACCAGCAAATCGAGATAGTTGCCGCCTCGATGTTCTTCACGCAACGTATCGGATGACGCGCGCGGATCCCATTTGCCCTGCATGGCGTCAAAAATGTCGCCAAACAAGCAAACTGGTGATTGGCTAGCCAACGCCTCATCCAATACTTTTTTCAATTGCAAACGCAAACAATGCGATGAGTCCCAATGGATATCAGATAACAATAATACCTTGCGTGGCTGACCGTCTGTTATTTTGCCGTGCTCGATATTCATTCGCAAGCAATGAGTATCGGTACGATCTGTTTTCCACCATGCCTCAGTCATAATTACCTCATGCTTTGGACGGCGGATCTTTTGGCATTGTGGCGCGCGCTATAGCGCCAATTTCAGCGGCCATGGCTTCTTGCGTATCGGCTATGGTTTTGAGTGTTTTGGACATTGAGTCCAAGAATTCAAAATGTCGATCACGCAATGGCAAAACGAGATGAGTAGCCATCCATTGCGAAGCGGTCCAAAAGCCGTACCCGATAGCGACAAGGCTTGCGGTAGGCAATCCAACCGTCTGTATCCAGTTTGGATCCATGGTATTCTCCTATTTGATTCATCATTTTATTGTACCACGGATGCTTTTTTCAATATCGTTAGGCCATTACAATGCGGAACTTGTAAGGAAATAGACCATGTTTTTCTTTCATTTTGCAGAAAATCGGCGATTGCTTGTTTTAACCCGTTTTTGTTTGGTTGCTGAATAGCCTTGTCGGACGCATGCGGATAACGTGGTTCATCGACCATGCCATAGGTTTCCGTATCGTGCATGATGATATAGCCATCGGGGTTGACGTGTGGCGCGTGCATTGCCAGTTCGGCGCTCAATTGAGCGTATGAGTGCCAGGTATCGATCATGATAAGATCCGTGCGTTCTATCGGGCATTTCAGCACGTCGGCGCGCCAGAACGTGAATGATATTTTTTCAATCTCGGCGGCATATGAATGTTCAAGCGTATCGACCGGCAAAATGTCATAGCACACAAGCCGTTCTGGTCGAGACGCCAATAATCCCCATGTTGAGATTCCTTGTCGAAAGCCAAATTCCGTTATGTGCTTTTTGCCTTTAGCGAACGCGTAGATAGTGTCAATGTGATCAAAAATATCGCTAGGGATATTCCTTGCGTCCCAGAATCCTTTAGTTATGTCACGCAAGGTAAATACTCCAGATAGTTGTATTTCCATCGAGGCACTAAGTTGATTTCGCCTTGTGGTATTGTGCCATTTAGAATTGCGCTATTGACTGATTGTTTTGCTAATTCGGATACGTCGCCTGAGCCCCAACCGGAAGCGTGATACCCGCCGCCAGACGTGCCCCAGCGGTAAATATAGAACTGATCGCCTTGCGGGATTGGTTGCGTGAATGCGCCAAATCGATGCGCCAATCGAGACATTAATCCAAGATCAATTGTGCCTCGATCCTCATTGACCGTGTAGCCATCGACCGCCCAAAATGCGATATTCGTTAGCATCAAATTGCAATGGAATAGATTGCCAGCCGAAATAATCTTGCGCTCTTCTTGTTCGTAATAGGCAATGCTTGTGTGAAATAATCCGTGTTGATTAAGACGTTGAACCGAATAGGTCAGTCGATGAGGCAAATAAATATCGTCATCTTCCCATACCGCAAAAACGCTACCGGTTGCGTGCCTGGCTGTTTCGTTGAACTTAAGTCCTAGCGGCGTGATTCTGGTTTTAACGTTAATGATTTTCACGTCTGGATGATCGAAAATCAGCGTCTGATCTGCCAGATCGTTCAAGATGACCAATTCTTTTTCCCCCTGATAATCTTGCGTTAGGAACGAAAATATAGCCTCTTCAAGGCATTGAGGTCTGCCATACGTCGGACACAAGCAAGAGACTTTTGGCAACATCAATCATGAGCCTTGATTGTTGGCGTGTGCGAGTAGTCGCGTGTGAATATGTCGGGATAAATGGCAAGCACGTCGTTCTCCACGTTTAGACGTTGTTCGAGCGGAAGCCCCTTGCCAAAATACTCACGCAATTGAGGCACATTCCAATCGCATTCATAACCTGCAATCAAGTAATTGCGCATCTTGTCGTTGAGCGTGAGGCTGTATGGGACTGCGCCAAAACGTGGGAAACGATGGCACCACCCGAGCCATGGCTGGTAGAGTACCTTGCCTCCATAGAGACGGACTTTGTCGTGTATGTAGATCTCTTCGCCCGCGAAACCCCTGAAATGCTGGCTAAACTTGGGCCAATCGGCTCGACGCATGAACGATAGAGCGCTGCCATGGGCATGCACTTCGCGTGTTTCGCTGACCGGGTAGCGACTAT
>Ga0247843_1006018_pt1 | contig 16218 bp, 16 predicted proteins | sample LaCruzMarch2017__FD_192420 | JGI IMG/M metagenome (GOLD analysis project Ga0247843, IMG submission 192420) | Freshwater microbial communities from meromictic Lake La Cruz, Castile-La Mancha, Spain - LaCruzMarch2017_8m | ecosystem: Environmental > Aquatic > Freshwater > Lake | place: Spain... | reverse complement strand
CCGCGGCGCACGTGGAGTACGAGTCGCAGAACCGCCACTACGCGCACGTCGACTGCCCCGGACACGCCGACTACATCAAGAACATGATCACCGGCGCCGCCCAGATGGACGGGGCGATCCTGGTGGTGTCGGCGCTCGACTCGGTGATGCCGCAGACGCGCGAGCACGTGCTCCTGGCCCGCCAGGTGGGTGTGCCCCGCATCGTGGTGTTCCTCAACAAGTGTGACGCCGTCGATGACGCGGAGATCCTGGACCTGGTCGAGATGGAGGTGCGCGAGCTCCTCAACAAGTACCAGTTCCCGGGAGATGACACCCCCGTGGTGCGCGGCGCGGCCCTGCCGGCGCTCAACGGCGACCCGGCCTGGGAGGCGAAGATCCACGAGCTCGCCGCCGCGCTCGACAGCTTCATCCCGGAGCCCGTGCGCGACATCGACAAGCCCTTCCTGCTCGCCATCGAGGACGTGTTCTCGATCAAGGGCCGCGGGACCGTGGCGACGGGCCGCATCGAGCGCGGGATCATCAAGGTCAACGAGGAGGTCGAGATCATCGGCTTCGTCCCGACCCGCAAGAGCGTGGTGACCGGCGTCGAGATGTTCCGCAAGCTGCTCGACCAGGGCCAGGCCGGCGACAACGTCGGCGTGCTCCTGCGCGGCATCGAGAAGGACGACCTGGAGCGCGGCCAGGTGCTGGCCAAGCCCGGCTCGATCACCCCCCACAAGAAGTTCGTGGGCCAGATCTACATCCTGAAGAAGGAAGAGGGCGGCCGTCACACGCCGTTCTTCACCAACTACCGCCCGCAGTTCTTCTTCCGCACCACCGACGTCACCGGGGTCTGCAAGCTCCCCGAGGACGTCAAGATGGTCATGCCGGGCGACAACATCGTCATGGACATCGAGCTCATCGTCCCGGTGGCGCTCGAGGAGCAGATGCGCTTCGCCATCCGCGAGGGCGGCAAGACCGTCGGCGCCGGCGTCGTCACCAAGATCACCGAGTGAGTTGACCGGGGCGCCCGCTGCGCCCCCGGCCGGGACTCTTCGCACACGAAGAGCGCCGGCCGGGGGCGGGGCAGGACCCCGCAGTCCACGAGATACCTTCAAGGAAACCTGCAATGGCGACTACCAAGATCCGTATCCGCCTCAAGGCGTTCGACCACAAGCTCCTCGACCAGGCGGCGAGCGAGATCGTGGAGACCGCGCGAGGCACCGGCGCCCGCGTGGCGGGGCCGATCCCGCTGCCCACGAAGATCAACCGTTATACCGTGCTGCGCGGGCCGCACGTCGACAAGAAGTCCCGGGAGCAGTTCGAGATCCGCACGCACAAGCGGCTGCTCGACATCCTGGAGCCCACCCAGCAGACCCTGGACGCGCTGATGAAGCTCGACCTGTCTGCCGGCGTGGACGTTGAGATCAAGAGCTGAAGGAACCGTCATGGCGAAGCTCACGGTAGTTAATATCAAGGGTGAACAGACGGGTGAGATCGACCTCTCGGACGAGGTCTTTGGCATCACCGAAATCAACCAGGATCTCTTCTATGAGATCGTGAAGGCCCAGCTCGCCTCGCGGCGCGCGGGCACTCACTCGACCAAGGGCCGCGCCGAGGTGGCCGGGTCGGGGAAGAAGCTCTACAAGCAGAAGGGCACCGGCAACGCGCGGCACGGCAACATCCGTGCGCCGATCTTCGCCAAGGGCGGCAAGGTCCACACGCCGAAGCCCCGCAACTACGCCTACCGGCCGCCGCGGCAGATGCGCGCGGGCGCCCTCCGCCACGCGCTCTCCCTCTTCGTGAAGGAGGGGCGCATCCTCGTGCTCGACGGGTTCGCCGTCGACGCCGTGAAGACCAAGTCCGTCGACCAGGCGCTCACCGCGCTCAAGGCCCAGGGCGCCTCGGTCGTGGTGGACGCCGCCACCAACGAGAACCTCCGCCTGTCGACGCGCAACCTCGAGCGCGCGACCTTCCTCCCGCCGGAGGGCGTCAACGTGTACGACCTGCTTCGGCACGACACGCTGATCCTGACCCAGGACGCCGCGCGCGCCCTGGAGAAGCGCCTGAGCGCGTAAAGGGACGAGACAGATGAACACCAACATCCCCCAGATTCTCCGGCGCCCGCTCACCCTGACCGAGAAGGGCGCGACGCTGAAGGAGACCCTCAACAAGGTCATGTTCGAGGTCGCTCGCGACGCGAGCAAGCCCCAGATCCGCGCCGCCGTCGAAGGCGCCTTCGGAGTGAAGGTCGTCGACATCCGCACGATGATCGTTCGCGGCAAGATGAAGCGGATGGGCCGCGGATACGCGAAGACCCAGAACTGGAAGAAGGCGATCGTCACGCTCCGTGAGGGCGACAAGATCGACGTCTTCGAGAACCAGGCGTGAAGTAGGTACAGACCATGGCGATCAAGTCATTCAAGCCCAACACGCCGTCCATGCGATACATGACGGTTTCCACCTTCGAGGGTATCTCGAAGAAGAAGCCCGAGAAGTCGCTGACGGAGCACCAGACCTCGACCGGCGGCCGCAACAACGCGGGACGCATCACCTCGCGCTTCCGCGGCGGCGGTCACAAGCAGCGCTACCGGATCATCGACTGGAAGCGCAACCGCATCGGGATCCCCGCGACGGTCTCGGCCATCGAGTACGACCCCAACCGCACCGCGCGCATCGCGCTGCTCCACTACGTGGACGGCGTGAAGGCGTACATCCTCGCCGCCGACGGCCTCAAGGCCGGCGACACCGTGGTGTCGTCGCGCAACGCGGACATCAAGCCCGGCAACGCCCTGGCCCTGCGGTACATCCCGCTCGGCACGGTCATCCACAACATTGAGCTCAAGATCGGCAAGGGCGCACAGCTCGTCCGCTCGGCGGGCGTCGCGGCGCAGCTCATCGCCAAGGAAGCCGAGTGGGCCCAGGTCCGCCTGCCCTCCGGTGAGATCCGCAAGGTCCACATGGACTGCCGCGCGACCATCGGTCAGGTGAGCAATCCCGACCACGCGAACATCACCATCGGCAAGGCCGGTCGTACGCGCTGGCTCGGCAAGCGCCCGCACAACCGCGGCGTGTCCATGAACCCGGTCGATCACCCCATGGGCGGCGGCGAAGGCCGTACGTCCGGCGGGCGCCAGCCGTGCTCCCCCTGGGGCCAGCTGTCGAAGGGCCTCAAGACCCGTCACAACAAGCGCACGGATTCGATGATCATCAAGCGCCGCGGCGCGAAGGGCTGAGAGCGATGCCTCGTTCACTGAAGAAGGGTCCGTTCATCGATGTGCACCTCCTCGACAAGGTGCTCAAGGCGGCGGAAGAGAAGTCGAAGCGCGTCATCAAGACCTGGTCGCGGCGGAGCACCATCCTGCCCGAGGCCGTCGGTCTGACCATCTCCGTGCACAACGGGCGCAAGTTCGTCCCGGTGTTCGTCACGGAGAACATGGTGGGTCACAAGTTCGGCGAGTTCGCTCCGACGCGCACGTTCCACGGGCACTCGGGCGACCGCAAGGGCAAGGGCCCCGCTGGCAAGGGTACCGGGAAGAAGTAATAGGAGCTGAACGGATATGACCACCTCCAATCCACTCACCACCCCGGTGACCGTGACCGCGACCCCGACCAGCACGGCGATCAACCCCGGCGACGCCGTGGTCTGCAAGCCCCTGGAAGTCACCGTCGGTGACAAGGGCATCGAGCGCGCGATCAAGAACCTGAAGCGCAAGATGGCCGCCGAGGGCGTCCTCCGCGAGCTGAAGCGTCGCCGCCACTACATGAAGCCCTCCATCAAGAAGCGGAAGAAGGCCTCCGAGGCCGCGCGCCGTCGCCGGAAGCGCACCCGCACCGAAGGCGTCGCTCCCTGAGAGCGCCCGCCTCCTCCCTCCCCCCCCCCGTCTAGACTCCTATCTCCGCCAATACTCCCAGGTGATCGCTGGCCCAGACGCCGCCGTAAGGTGCGTCGAAGGCCAGCGAGCATTCCCGCGTGACACCCTCCAGGCGCTCGTTGGGGCCCCGCACGAAGACGTAGTCGATACGGCGGTTGGGCTCGTGGTCGTTGCGCGCGTACGCGTTGTGGCGCACGAAGGTCGCCCCGGCGCTGCCGTCACCCGCGGCCGCCCAGCAGTCGCAGAAGTACACGCACTCGCCCCCGAGGCCCGTGAGGCCGCGCAGGTAGCGGATCTCGTCCGACTCGGGCTCGGCGTTGAAGTCCCCCGCGAGCACCGTGGGCAGGTCGCTGTCGGAGGTCTCGTGGTCGATGAAGGCCACGAGCTCTCGCACCTGCTGCACCCGCACATGCCCGTGGTGCAGCTTCCAGTTCAGGTGCGTCGAGAACACCGGCAGCGTGCCGAAGGGGGTGTCGAGCGCGGCGAAGGTGACCACCCGGTTCTCATCGGTTCCGCCGCGGGGCAGCGGGCGGACGGCGGTGCGCGCGATGGGCCAGCGCGAGAGGATCGCGTTGCCGAAGGGGTAGTGGTCGTCGCCGTCGCGCCCGAAGGCGACGTCGTAGCCGAGGCCCGCGGCGATGAGTCGGCCCTGATCGAAGTCGGGCAGACAGAGCACCTCCTGGAGGCACACCACGTCGGGGCGCATCGCCGCGAGGCCCGCGCGAATCACATGGAGGCGCTCTTCCCAAGGGCCGCCGCGGTTCCAGATGTTGAGGGTGAGCACCTTGAGGGTGCGCGCGGTGCTCATCGGCGCAGCGCCACCGCGAGCCAGCCGGCGAGCTGCTGGTCGGTCGCGCCGGTGAGATCGTAGCGGTCGCCGACCTCGGGGTTGAAACTGTGGAAGTATGACCGGAAGTCGGCGCCCGCCCGGACCTCGACGCCCCCCGCGAGGGCGACTGCGACGCCCGCCACCACGTCGAGCCCGAAGCTCGACGCGTGCGGAAAGAGTTCGCCGAGCTGCCCCGTGCCGAGCACCACGAGGTACGACGCGTCGAGGGTGAGCGCGATGCGGCCGGAGAGCGACCAGCGCGACGTGAGGCCCACCTGAAGCGAGCCGTAGGCGAGGTCCGGCGCGCCGGTGACCGGGGCGTCACCCTCGCCGCGTACGGTGAAGTCCTGGCGGCGATAGGCGACCAGCAGCGCGAGCTCGTGGCGCTCGGGGGAGAAGGGCGCGCGAACCTTGAGCCCCGCGAGCAGCGACGAGGTGGAGGTGTCGTAGCTGCGACCGCGGGCGTCCACGCTGCTCAGGGCGATGGCCATCTCGTACTGGAACACCACGCCGAAGAGCCGCGCCGCGGGAGAGTCGGCGAGGGCGCCGGGGAAGAGCTCGATCCCGAGGCGCAGGGCGGGCGCAGCGGAGAGGTCGTAGGGGCGCATGGCCTGGGTGGAGTCGCCGTCCCAGCGCAGCGTGCGAGTGAAGACGCGGGCGCCGACGGAGACGTCGATGCCGGGGTAGCGCCACTCCGGCGCAGGGGCCGCGGGAGGGGGAGGGGGCGTCGCGAGGCTGAGGGAGGGCGCCGGGGCGGGGCTGGGCGCCGGGAGCGGGACGGCGGGCGCGATGGCGGACTCGTCGTCGACGGACTGGGGTGGCGGCGGCGGTGGCGGCGGCGGTCGGCGGGGCGGTCGGCGGCGGTTCTGCGCGAGCGTCTGGGCGAGCCCGGAGGTCGGGTTCGCCGTGGCCGCGAGCAAGCCGAGCGAGAGGGAGAGCGCGAGGAGGCGACGCATCGCGATCAACGTACACCAATCCGTACGCGCGATAGGACGGCGGCTGGTGTACCGTCCCGCGCCATGATGGGCGCTCGCGCGTGGTGTGCTGCTTCCCTCCTGGCGGGCGCGATGGCGTGGCCGGCGTCGGCGCGCGCGCAGGTGCCCGAGGCGCCGAGCCCGGAGGCCGTCGAAGAGGCGCGTCGGCTCTTCCGCGACGGCGTGGTGGCCGCCGAGGCGAGGCGCTGGGGAGACGCGCGCGAGCTCTTCACGCGGGTGCTACGCCTGCGCTCGGCGCCGCTGGTGCACTTCAACCTGGCGCTGGCCTGCCGCAACTCCAACCACCTCGTCGAGGCCATCGAGCAGTTCAGGCAGTTCGCGCGCGACCCGGCAGCCGCGGCGGACGCGGCGCGCATGACCGCCGCCGCGGCGGAGATCGAGGAGCTCACCCGGCGCCTCCCGCGCCTCCAGGTGGTGGTGTCCGGAGACGCGGCGCAGGGCTTCGTTCTCGACACGCGCGACCGCGACGTCACGATGCTCGGACAGGAGATCGCGGTCGACCCGGGCAACCACACCGTCGAGGTGCGGGGCCGCGCGGGCGATCGGCAGGTGCGCGAGGGAAACCTCCGCGAGGGCGACCGCACCCGCGTCGAGATCACCCTCACGCCGTCCGCGCCCGACCCTGTGACCACGCCCGTGCGCACCACGGCGCCGCCGCGCGCGCAGTCCTTCGGCCACTGGGTCGCGCGCCCGGGCCCGGGCGGCCGCTGGGTCGACTGGGCCGCGCGGGGCACGCCCGCTCCCCCGTCGGTGTGGGAGCGCCGTCCGTTCACCCTCGCGCTCGGCCTCGGTGGCGGCTCGCCCGTGGGCATCGTCTCGCTCTCGATGCGCTACTTCCCGCAGCGCTGGTTCGGCCTCGAGGTCGCGGGCGGCGGGCCCAGTGGCTACGGCGCGGGCTTCCTCCTGCACGCCCACGTGCGCGTCCCGCTCGCGGCGCCGTCCATCTACGCCATCGGGCTCTTCGTGGGCCCGGGCGTCAACCTCACCGGGGTGCAGCTCACCTGCGGCCCGGGCTGCGGCACCCCGACGGAGACCCGCGTCGAGCGCCTCGCCACGCTCTCCCTCGACGTCGGCACCAGCCACGAGTGGCGCCTCGGCGATCACTTCACCCTGCGCCTCACCGCGGGCCTGCGCTGGCTCGTCAACCGCGCCGACCTCCGGGCCGTCGCGGGCGGTCAATCGGTGGGATGCACCTCGACCACGGCCTCGCCCTTCGGCGACTCGCCCTGCGGTCACGTCACGAGAGACGACGCGGGCATCGGCGGGTTTCTCGGGCTCGACATCGGCTACGGCATCGGGCCATAGGAGGAGCGGAGGTGCGCAACCACTCGGCAGCGGCGGCGTGCGTCGCGAGCGTCCTGGTCGCCGCGGGCGCGCTGCTGGCGCAGGTTCCGCGGCCGAGCGTCGGGGGCATCGAGACGATGAGCTCGGACGACGTCCGACCCGGGATGCGGGGATACGGGCTCACGGTGTTTCGCGGCACCCGGCCCGAGCGCTTCGAGGTCGAGGTGCTGGACACCGTCCACAATTTCCGTCCGCACATGGACCTCATCCTGATCCGCCCGACGCACCCGACGCTGGAGCACGCGGGCACTGTCGGGGGCATGTCGGGCTCGCCCATCTTCATCGAGGGCAAGCTCATCGGCGCGTACGCGTACGGGTGGGAGTTCGGCCGCGACCCGGTCGCCGGCGTGACGCCCATCGCCTCGATGCTCGCCGAGCTGCGCCGGCCGCGCCGCACGCCGTCCGGGGTGATCCCGGGCAGCGGCATTCCCTTCGACATCGGCCCGACGCCCATCGGCCGGTCGCACGCGGGCTGGGAGTCGCTCTCGCGCAACGCCCTGGCGCACCGCACCCCCGTCGCCACGGCGTACGGCTCGCTCGTCCCGGCCATGACTCCGATGGCCGTCGGGGGGATGGGGGCGCGCGCGGTGCAGCACCTCGCCGAGGCCCTCGAGCCCTTCGGCATCGTCCCCCTCCAAGGGGCCGGCGGCGGCGGCGCGGCGCGGCCCCCGGACGACGCGCCCACGCGCTACGAAAACGGCGGCGCCGTCGGCGTGCGGATGATCGAAGGAGACATCTCGGGCAACGTCACGGGCACGGTCACCCTGGTCACACCAGAAGGGGTGCTCGCTTTCGGGCACCCGATGATGGGCCTCGGCGAGACGGCCTTCCCCGCGACCATCGCGCGGGTCATGTGGATCCTCGCGAGCGAGCGCCGGTCGTTCAAGATCTCCGAGCCGGTGCGATCGCTGGGGGCGCTCGTCAATGACCGCGGCCCCGCGGTGGTGGTCGACCCGCGCGCGACGGCGCCGACGGTGCCCGTGCACGTGAGCATCCACGGCGTCGACGGCGCGCCGCACACCGACTGGAACTGCACCATCGCGGGGCAGCGCCCGATGACCGCGCGGCTCGCGGCGAGCGTGGTGGAGTCCGCCCTCGAAGACACCGTGAGCGACATGGCCGAGGCCGCGTGGACGGTGCGGTCGCGGGTGTTCCTGCGGGGCCGCGGGCCGGTGGAGTTCACCGAGCACGGCGCCGGGGCGGAGGGCGTGCGCTCGCTGCCCGCGCCGGGCGGCTTCGAGCTGCTGACGCGCGTGGTCGACAACGCCTTCGGGGTGGTCCCGGTCGACCGCATCGAGGTCGACCTCACGCTGCGCTGGCAGCGCGATTTCTCCTACGTGCGCTCGGTGTCCGCGAGCGCGGCGGAGGTCGACCCGGGCGCCACGCTGGAGCTGCGGGTGCTGCTCGGCCGCTACGGCGCGGGGCCCGAGCTGCGCACGGTGCGGGTGGAGGTGCCGCGCGAGCTGGCGGGGCGCGAGCTCGACGTGGAGGTCGCGGGCGGCAGCGAGGTGGTGCCCGACCTCGCGGAGCCCGAGTCCCTCGACGACCTCATCCGCAACGTGTCGACGCGCTACCCCAGCGACGCGCTGGTGGTGAGCGTGCGGATGCCGGGGCAGGGCGTGACCCTGCGAGGGCGGGTGATCCCCAACCTGCCGGGCTCGGCCCTCGACGCGCTGCGCCCCTCGGTGAGCACGGAGAGCGGCGAGCCCTTCCAGAACTTCCGCCGCACCGTGGTGCCGGTGGGCCGGGTGGTGCTGGGGCGTGATCGGGTGAGGCTGCGCGTGCGCGAGGTGAGGCTGTGAAGAGGCGGGTGTGGCTCGCGGCGGCGGGGCTGGCGGCGGGGCTGGTGATGGCCTTCGCCCTGGAGGGCGAAGGGGTCTCGACGCGCTCGACGACCCTCGACACGGCGACGGAGCTCTCGGCGGGGGTTCTCGACCGGGTGGCCGTGACCAGCGACGGCACCGTGGTGCTCGGCGAGGAGCTCACCCGCGTGGCCCCGGCGGAGCCCGTGGGGAGCGTGTGGTCGCTGCTCGAGCTCCCGGACGGCTCGGTGCTCGCGGGCACCGGCGTCGAGGGGCGGGTGTATCGCATCGAGGGCGGTCGCGCGACGCGCTGGGCGGAGACCGGCGCCGTGGTGGTGACCTCCCTCACGCGGGGCGAAGACGGCGCCGTGTATGCGGGAACGCTGCCCGACGGGAAGGTGTTCCGCCTGGTGCCGCCGCGCGGCGAGACGCTGCAGGCCCCGGTGCTGGTGGCCGAGCTCCCCGGCGTGCAGCACGTGTGGAGCGTGGCGTGGGACGCGCGCCGCCATGTGCTGCTCTGCGCGACGGGCCCCGAGGGCAAGCTGTTCTCGGTCGATCCGCGGCGGCCGGCGGGCGAGGCGGCGACGGTGCTCTTCGACAGCGATGAGCCGCACCTCTACGCGATGGCGCTGCGGGCGGATGGCGAGGTGATCCTCGGCGGGGGTGGCGGTCACGCGGTGGTCTACGGGCTGCGCGCGACGGGGCGCCCGCGGGTCATCGCGCGGCTGGCCGGCGACGAGGTGAAGGGCCTCGCGGTGGCCGACGACGACGTGGTGGCGATCGCCAACGAGTTCAGCGAGGCGCCGGAGCCGCCGCGGCGGACGGTGGCGCAGTCGCGGCTGCCGGCGGCGGGCGGACCGTCCGCGGCGCGGGCCCGTCCTGGGCGCGGTGCGCTCTACCGCATTCGCCCGTCAGGCCTCGCCGAGCGGGTGTACGCGACGGCCGACTCGCACCTGAGCGCGGTGCAGTGGGACCCGCGGCGCCGCGAGGTGTGGCTGGGCCTCGGGGTCGGCGGCCGGGTGCTCGCCGTGGCGGGCGACCGCACGGTGCGGGTGGCGCACGACGTCGACGAGGCCGGTGTGACGGCGCTGGCGCTCACCGGCCGCGCGCGGGTGTTCGCGACCTCGGACACCGGGGTCTTCTACCGGGTGCTCGACCGCGCGCCGACGGCCGCCACCTGGAACAGCCGGGTCATCGACGCGACCTCACCGGCGAGCTGGGGCGCGGTGCGGGCGCGGGGCGTGGGGGCCTTCGCGTGGGAGAGCCGGGCGGGCAACGCCGAGGCGCCCGACGCGACGTGGAGCGCGTGGGAGGCGCTCGATGAGGGCACGACGGTGCGCTCGCCCTCGTCGCGGTACCTCCAGCTGCGTGCGCGCTTCCCGGCGGCGGGAGACGCGGCGCTGCGGGCGGTGACGGTGTTCTACCTGCCCGAGAACCAGCGCGCGGTGGTGACCGAGCTCAGCGCGACGCCGCCGGAGACCAAGACGGGCGACTCGCGCGCGCCGGTGCTGAAGCTGGCCTGGAAGGTGGAGAACCCCGACAATGACGGGCTTCGCTACCGGTTGTATTTCCGCGGCGACGGCGACCAGACGTGGCGCTCGCTGCTGCGCAACCAGGAGTGGGTGACCGGGACGAGCTTCGACTGGGCGACGGACGGTCTCGCGGAGGGCTGGTACCGCGTGGAGGTCGACGCCTCGGACGAGGCGGCCAACACGGACGACAGCGTGACGCGCGACGTACGGGTGAGCGAGCCCGTGCTGGTGGACAACACCCCGCCGACGGTGCGCGCGCGGGTGGAGGGCGACCGGGTGCGCGGCGAGGCGGCGGACGGCGCGAGCGTGGTGCTCCGCGCGGAGGTGAGCGTCGACGGCGGCGAGTGGCGCGCGCTGCGGGCGGACGACGGCGTGCTCGACGAGGCCACGGAGGCCTTCGCGGGCGCGCTGCCCCCGGCGGGCGTGCGGGCGGGCGAGCATGTGCTGTCGGTGCGCGCGGCCGACGAGGCGGGCAACGTGGGCGTCGGCAGCGTGCGGTACCGGCGGTGAGGGGGACGGGGCGCCTCACGGGGCAGGTGGCGGTGGTGACCGGCGGCGGGCGCGGCATCGGGCGCGCGTCGGCGCTGGCGCTGGCGGCGGAGGGCGCGCGGTTGGTCATCGCCGACACGGGGTGCTCGCGCGAGGGCGAGGGGCGCGACGAGGCGGTGGCCGAGGCGGTGGCCGAGGCGGTGCGGGCGGCGGGCGGCGAGGCCGCGGCGACGAGCGCGGATGTGAGCACGGCGGAGGGCGCGCAGGCGGCGGTGGCGATGGCGGTGGAGCGCTTCGGCGGGCTCGACGTGCTGGTGGCCTGCGCGGGCGTGATGCGCGACCGCACCTTCCTCAAGGCGACCGCGGAGGACCTCGACGCCGTGTGGGGCGTCGGGGCGCGCGGGATGTTCGTGATGGCGCAGGCGGCGGCGCGGCGGATGGTGGCCCAGAAGCGCGGCGGCCGGATCGTGACGGTGACCTCGACGGCAGGGCTCTACGGGGTGCTGGGCCAGGGCGCGGGCGCGGCGACGGCAGCGGCGGCGTACGGGCTCACGCGGGTGATGGCCATCGAGCTGAAGAAGCACGCCATCCGGGTGAACGCGATCGCCCCGGTGGCGCGCACCCGGATGACGGACGACCTGCCGATGTTCGCGAGCGGGGGCCTGTCGGAGGAGACCTACGGGCCGGCCTTCGTGGCGCCGGCGGTGGTGTTCCTGGCGAGCGGGGCGAGCGGGGAGATGAGCGGCGAGGTGATGAGCGTCGCGGGCACGAAGGTGTCGCGCTACCGGGTGCAGGAGAGCGTTGGCGCCGTGGCCGACGACCCGCGGCGGCCGTGGAGCGTGGACGAGCTCGCTGCCCGTTGGGCGAGTTTCGCGCGCTGGAGTTGAGGGTGTAAGGGTGTAAGGGTGGAGGCGCGCCGAGGGCGGAGGGGCTCTACAGGTCGATGATGATCACCCCGCGGTCGTCGTCGTCGCGCCGCGAGGGTGGGTTGTAGTTGGGCGTGACCACAGGGATCGGCAGTTCGAGCTGTGGCTGCTCATACCGATGCCGCTGCTGGTTTTCGCGGCGTCGGATCTCTTCGATGATGAACGGAGGCAGCATCAGAGGCACCTCCCGGGTGCGCTGTGGCACGCACCGGCTCGGAGACAATTCAGGGAACGTTCTGCTGTCTGCAAGATCTCAGCAAGGACTATAGCAATCAAGCTAGCCTGATCAAGAGAGCGGTCCATCGTGCGCAGCGCCCCGCGGTCCAACCTGAAACACCTCCCTTGGATGACCGCCCTGGCCCTGGGGTTCATGCCTACGCTGGCCTGGGCCATCCCCGACTACGATCCCCAGTCGCGCGCCTGGAGCGGCACCTCCGAGCTCGTCCGCATCGCCGCCGAGGCCGAGGTCGAGCTGCGGCCCACGACCACCCTCGACTGGGGGCAGCTCCCGCGGGGCGGGGCCCTCCTGGTGCTGCACCCCCGCAACAGCCTCGGGCTCGCGGACGTGTCGGCCTTCCTCGACGACGGCGGGAGGGTCGCCTGGCTCGACGATTTCGGCGCCTCGGAGGAGTTCTGGCGGTGGTTCCAGTTTCGCAGCGAGCCGGTGCTGGAGGGCGTCCCGCGCGCCCCCGAGCTGCCGGAGCTGCTGGTGGCCCGACCCCGCATGGCCCACCCCCTCACGGTCGGCGTCGACGCGCTCGTGACCAACCTCCCGATGGCGCTCGCGCACCCGCGGCTGCGCCCGGTCTTCGACTTCGCCGGGCGGGGGCAGGGGCTGCTGCTGGTGGGGCAGATCCGCGCTGGCAAGCTGGTGGTGGCGGGCGACCCGAGCGTGCTGATCAACACGATGATGCGCTTCCCGGGCAACCGGCAGTTCGCGCACAACCTCCTGGCCTTCCTCGCGGCGCGGCCGGGCGGGCGCGTGACCATGGTCTACGGAGACGTGCGCGTGCGAGGGCAGTGGCAGGGGCGAACCCGCGCGCGAACCCGCCGCCGGGAGGCCGTCAACACCCTCAACACGGCCTTCCGCTCGCTCTCCGACGCGCTCGGCTCGACCTCGGTGCTGCGCCCCTTCGCGGCGCTGCTCACGCTCGCGGTCACCTGCATCGTGGCCGCCCTCACCTGGGGACGCCGGCCGAGCGAGCGCTACGGGCCGCGAGGTCCGGTGGGCGCTACTGCGGGGGTGACCGAGCGCGTCGCCATCTTCTCGGCCAGGGGGGCCAACCTCCTGCTGCCCGCCCTGGTGGCGCGCACGCTGCTCGAGGGCGCGCTGCTCCGCGCGGTGGGGCTCAAGCCCCCGACGGACATGCGCGCGGTGCTCGACCGGCTCTCGACCCGGCTGGGCAGCGCGCAGCGCGACGACGTGCGCGCGGTGCTCACGGAGCTCGACGTGGTGGCCCGCGGGGTGGAAGACGGCGAGCGCGCGAAGGTGTCGCCGAAGGCCTTCGTGGCGGTGTGGCGGCGGGTCGCGGGCGTGCTGCGGGGCATCGAGTCGCCGCCGCGGTGACGAGCCGGGAAAGCGGTCGCGGCCCGCGGGAGATGGTGCGATCCTGCCGCGCCCCGCCACGAGGACCAACGAGCCCACGATGAATGACGCTGTCCCGACCGGCCTACGGCCCGAGGTGTTGTCCCAGGCGCAGGCGCTCACCCGCGCGGTGCTCGACGAGGTGGGGCGCGCGTACGTGGGCAGCCCGGAGATCCCCGAGCGCATCCTGGTGGCGATGCTCGCCCGCGGTCACTGCCTGCTCGAAGGGGTGCCGGGCGTCGCCAAGACCACCCTCATCAAGGCCTTCGCGGCGGCGATGGGGGGATCGTTCAAGCGCATCCAGTTCACGCCCGACCTGCTGCCCAGCGACATCACCGGCACCTACGTACTCTCGCCCCGGGAGGGCACCTTCTCGCTGCGCCGCGGGCCCATCTTCGCGCACGTGGTGCTGGGCGACGAGATCAACCGCGCCCCGGCCAAGACGCAGAGCGCGCTCCTGGAGGCGATGCAGGAGCGGCAGGTGACCATCGACGGCGAGACGCACCCCCTCGCCGAGCCCTTCTTCGTGCTGGCCACGCAGAACCCCCTGGAGCAGGAGGGCACGTACCCGCTGCCCGAGGCCCAGGTCGACCGCTTCCTGCTGCGCGTGGTGGTGCCGTACCCCTCCGCCGAGGACGAGGTGCGGGTGCTGCGCGCCTACGCCGCCCGGCCGCCCGTCACCCGCGGGGTCATCTCCCTGGAGAACATCCTGTGGCTCCAGCAGGTGGCCGACGAGGTGCACGTCGACGACGAGATCTACTCCTACGCCGTGGCGCTCGCGGGCTACACCCGCACGCACCCGAAGATCGCCCTCGGGGCCTCGCCGCGGGCGTCGCTCGGGCTGGTGCTCGCGGCGCGCGCGGTGGCGCTCATCGACGGCCGCGGCTTCGTGCTGCCCGACGACCTGAAGCGCGTGGCGCAGCCTGTGATGGCGCACCGCATCCTGCTCGGGGCCGAGGCGGAGTCCGAGGGCGCGTCGCCCGCGGCGATGGTAGACGAGGCGCTCGCGCGGGTGCCGTACCGCCGGCTCGACGCGCGCGACGGGGCGGCGCAGCACGGCCGCGCGGTGAGCGGACGCTGAGACCCCGATGCCGTCGCTGAGCTACAGCGGGCGGGTGATCCTGGCGGGGGCGGCGGCGCTGACGCTCGGCGGGGTGCTCGGCGGGGTCGCGCCCCTGGCGCTGGCGGGCAGCGCGGTGGTGACGGGCGTCGGGCTCGCGTGGGTGATCGCCTCGCCGATGGCGCGGCGGATGCGGCGCTCGCGGCTGGAGTTCTCGTGGTGGGTGCTCGCGCACGAGGACGGCCCGCGCCGGCCCGACGAGCCGTTGGTCGTGCGCGTGGTGCTGCGCAACCCGACGGGGGAGGCGCTGACGCTGTCGACGCCGCGGCTCGCGCTCTCGGCGGGCGTCCGGTACACGCGGCAGAAGGGCGCGCGCGTCGAGCTGCCGGCGCACACGGGGGTGAGCTTCGACCTGCAGGTGCGGCCCACCTACGCCGGGCGCCACGTGCTGCACGGCGCGTGGATGACCCTGGCGGGGCCGCTCGGGCTCGCGTGGGTCCCGCTGTATTTCCCCAATCCCCTGGTGGTGGAGGTGGCGCCGCGGGGCTTCTCCACCCGACCGATGACGACCACCCTGCGGGCCACGGCGGCGAGCGCGCGGGCGGGGCGGAGCGTGCGGCGCGCGGGCGAGGGGCCCGAGCTGCGGGAGCTTCGGGAGCACCGGCCGGGCGATCCCTTCCGCCGCATCGCCTGGGCGGCGAGCGCGCGGCGAGGGCGGCTGCTGGTGCGCGAGACCGAGGACGAGTCGCAGGCCACGCGGGTGCTGGTGGTGGACGCCTCGGCGACGATGCGCGGCGACGAGCGGGGCCGCGGCCGCATCGACCACGCGATCGAGCTGGTGGCGCAGGCCGCGCGGGCGAGCGCGAGCACCGGCGACGGCCTCGGGCTCATCGGCTTCGACCGGCGGGTGGTGACGCGGGTCGAGCCGGGCGCCGGTGCGGCGCACCTGCGGGCGCTGGTGGCCTCGGCGGTGGAGCTGCGCGCCGTGGTCGACGACGACCTCACGGACGTCGACGACGAGGCGCTGATCGAGACCGTGGCGCGGTACTTCCGCGAGCAGGAGGGCGTCGACGCGCTGCGCGGCGCCACCGCGTACGAGGCCCGGGTGACGATGCTCCGGTGGATCGAGCGGGCCACCGAGGGCGACGCCGCGATGAAGCTCCCGGTGCGGGCGGCCGACCCGGTGGGGCGGGCGCTGCGGGCCTTCTGCCGGGCGCGGGCGATCCCGCTGCCGATGCGGCACGACCCGAGCGGCGCGGCGAAGAGCATCGGGCTGATGCACGCGCTGCGGGCGGCGGGGCATGGCGCGCGCGAGGCGCGGACGGTGATCGTGCTCACCGACCTCGATGCCCTCGCGGCGACGGACGAGCTGCGGCTGACCGTGGGCGCGCTGCGCAAGGCGCGGCACCGGGTGAGCGTGGTGGCGCTGGCGGGGGAGCGCTTCATCGGCGCGGCGCCGGCCGGGCTCACGCGCGACGAGGCGAGCGCGCGCGAGGCGGTGGAGGGCTTGTTCCTGGAGGAGGAGCGCGCGCGGCTGGCGAAGCACCGGTCGTGGCTGGCGAGCGCGGGGGTGCCGCTGCAGGTGGCCACCGGCACCGAGCCGATGATCCACTGGCTGAAGCGGGCCGCGGCGCCGAGGGTGTGAGCGGGCGCGGGATTCGGTAGGCTCGCGCGATGGTGCGTCCTGACGACGACGACGTAGCGAGCCCGCGAGGGCAAGACACGGCGCTGTCAGGCCGTGGTTCTCCAGCCGGTGTGAGTCCGGTCCGGGTAAGCGCCAGAGCGCCCGGTAGCAGGCCCCA
>Ga0247843_1006016_pt1 | contig 16232 bp, 15 predicted proteins | sample LaCruzMarch2017__FD_192420 | JGI IMG/M metagenome (GOLD analysis project Ga0247843, IMG submission 192420) | Freshwater microbial communities from meromictic Lake La Cruz, Castile-La Mancha, Spain - LaCruzMarch2017_8m | ecosystem: Environmental > Aquatic > Freshwater > Lake | place: Spain... | reverse complement strand
TCTTATTTCACCTACCCATGAAATTCAAACAATGATAAAGCACGTCATTGGAATCAATCGATGCTTGTTAATCCATGTGGACTGTTCGATTGAAGGCTGTAAACAACGTGATGTTAAGCAACTTTATGCCAACAACATAAAACATAACGAGGGAAATTTCACGGGGATACATCAGCCTTATGACGAGCCCATTAACCCATGGTTGAAAATAAATACAGAACACAAACCTTTTGAACAGTGCAAGATTGAATTGCTTGAAGCCATTCATGCTACATTCAATCAATAATTCTATTTTTGTCGAATGAAATGTTGGAATGCCAGTCGATGTAAAGAACTTCTTGAGAAAGGAACCGTTCTTGCCCTTGATATTCGTGAACCGTATGAATATCAGCATGTCAATTGTGGATTCAATAATGTCCCCATGGCAACCCTAATCGAATTCCTTCAAGAAAAAGACCGAACCACTCCGTTGGTATTGTTATGTCAATCAGGAAAAAGAGCCCAAGCCGCAGGGAATTTAATTGAAACCGAACTAGGTTTCTTAGAAGTAATAATTGTTGAACAGGGCATACAAGGGTGGCAAAATGAAGTTGACCCTTCGCTAAAACTCGATTAACATGATAGAAATTTTACAGCATCTTTTTGCTTTAGACATTAAATGGTTTGTTCAAGAATTTGGGACCGCAATATATATCGTTCTTTTCCTTGTAATATTTATTGAAACAGGCTTAGTTGCTTTTCCATTTTTACCCGGAGACTCCTTGTTGTTTACTGCAGGGTTATTTTGTAAAAGTGGGCAACTTGACCTTATGATTCTCCTTCCCTTATTGTTTATTGCAGCAATACTTGGAGATAACATTAATTATTGGGTGGGAAGAAAAATCGGTTTGAATGTGTTCTCATTTTCCTTTCGAGGCAAACCCTTGGTAAAAAAAGAATACCTAGATAAAACTTCCCTATTTTTTGAAAAACATGGAACAAAGGCGATTATCATGGCTCGATTTGTTCCTTTCGTGCGAACCTTTGCTCCCTTTGCAGCAGGGGTTGCAAGCATGAAGTACCGAACCTTCGTTATTTATGACCTGCTCGGTGGGGCCTTGTGGGTTGGATCAATGCTCTTGGCTGGATATCTCCTCGGCGAAGTAACATGGATCCGAGAACATGTCGATTTAATGGCGATTGCGATTGTATTGCTTTCTGTAAGCCCCTTGTTGTTTGCGTTCATAAAAAAACGGTTCGGTCCTACCGCATGAAAAAAGCGATATTATACCTGAAACGTGGAGGGTCCGTAATCGGGCTGATTATCTTGTCTTATTTTGCACTTTGCGTAATCCTTGCATTAATTCCAGTTGAAAAAGAACGCACCAAAGACCCCAAAAAAATCACCATTTATTTTATGCAGTCCGGGGTTCATACGGATTTAATCTTACCCGTGCACCACAAGATTCAACAATGGAATGTATTATTCCCATATGAAAACAATAAAGTGTACGATACAACCTTCCATTGGATTGGCATCGGCATGGGCGATAAACGATTTTTTCTTACCACCCCAACCTTTAATGACCTGACGTTCTCCACTGCCTTTCGAGGAGCGTTTGGGTTAAGCGGTGCTGCGATTCATGCGTATTATCATTACGAAATCCCTAAGGATCAACCTGTGATTCGGCTAAAAATTACGGAAAACCAATATAAAAGATTGTGCCGCTATATCAAACAAACCCTGCGCTTCAAAAACGATAAACCCATATTGTTGGAATCCAAGGTAGAAGGTACAACCTTTGATTACGACCGTTATTATGATTCGAACGGAAACTACAACGTAGTAAATACATGTAATTCCTGGGTAAACGAAGGATTAAAGTTTGCCGGACAACGCGGATGTTATTGGACCGCTTTTGCTGGGGGAATTTTCTACCAATATGGGAAATAGACTGTTCTTTCTTCTTTGTTTAGTATTTTCCTCCCTCCATGCCCAGGATCGATTGTTGATATTTGCCAATGGATACTTAGGGCCCTCAAAAGATCAGATACCGAGAGATAACGGAGTGAGCACTAAACGTCAAAGCTATTGGTATCGTTACGATGACACCTTAATCAATCGGTTTATGCCCACGAAACCGATATATATTTCAGGACATCATCCGTTGAGCACCTCTCCTCATCGGAGTAAATTTCGATTTGCTTGTTCTTATATTTTCACTCGTTTTATCTGGTTTCGTAGTAGCCATGGTTTCGGATTAAACACCAAGCCAAATCCCGAAGGATTTTTAACGCGTTATGAAAACGGAAAAATCTGCGGAAGAAACTTTTTACAATTTGCAAAGGACTCCTTAAAATCAACCCCCCGGAAAGATACGCTTGACTTTGTTTGTCACAGCATGGGCTATGCCTATGTTCTTGGATTTCTAACTCAAGTAGACACCATTTACAACTTGGGTAAGATTCTGATTATTGCCCCAGAAACCCCTGATTTTATGGGCTACGACTGGAATAAATTCCAAGAAGTTTGGCAATACGGAAGTAATTTGGGTGAAAAAAAAGCGGATGTAATTTGCGTGCAAGACGGCATTGCCCCACAGGGCCCCGTTAAAAACCTAGAAAACTTAGCAAGCGGAAAAGGCGGAAGAGTCTTTGTTCCAAAATATGCCAGCAGGGGATTTATTTTTAGTCACCATTTAAACTGGTTTGATTGGTTTTATACCGTTCAACCAGGGGATTATGGATTTTTCAAACGCTAACTAACACTTTTTTGTTAGTTTTGACCATGCAAAAAGGGATTTCTCTAAAGCCATTTAACACCTTCGGAATTGATGTAAAAGCAGCGTCGTTTGCATCATTTGACTCAATCGAGGATTTAATTACACTACTCCCAAGTATAAAAAAACAGGAAACCTTAATTTCTGGCGGCGGAAGCAACATGTTATTCACTAAAGATTTCGAGGGCCTTTTTGTTCGAAATTGCATCAAAGGAATCAAGGAAATCGAACGTACTGAAACGCATGTGGTTATTGAAGCTGGGGCCGGAGAAAACTGGCATGACTTCGTGATCTACTGCGTTGATCATGGCTTTGGTGGTATAGAAAATCTAAGTTTAATTCCAGGCTGTGTTGGCGCCTCCCCGATGCAGAATATTGGTGCATATGGCGTAGAAATTAAAGATACTTTCATTTATTTAGACGCAGTTGAAATCGCAACAGGTAAGGTAAAAAGATTCACCCTAGCCGATTGTGCTTTTGGCTATCGAGAAAGTGTTTTTAAGCGTGCATTGAAAAATCAATATGTAATCTGTCGTGTAGCTTTTACCTTATCGCTAAATCCTACAATTAATACATCTTACGGAATAATTGAAGCAGAACTCAAACAAATGGGAATAACCAGCCCCGGCATTAAAGAGGTCAGCAACGCTGTAATTCGCATTCGTCAATCGAAGCTACCCGACCCTAAATTGCTAGGGAATGCGGGCAGTTTCTTCAAAAATCCGGTAGTTTCCGACGAGGTTCTTAAATCAATCCAATCAACTTATGAGCGCATCCCCTCCTATCCAGCGGGAGAAGGTCATGTGAAATTAGCAGCGGGTTGGTTAATCGAACAAGCGGGTTGGAAAGGAAAACGGTTTGGCAATGTTGGAGTGCATGAACTCCAGGCCCTTGTGTTGGTGAATTATGGTGGCGGCACCGGAAAAGAAATTTATGACCTATCGGAGCGCATCATTGAAGATATCCAAGAAAAGTTTGGCGTAAGCTTGGAGCGTGAAGTAAATATCTATTAGTCTTTTTTAAAGACATCGTCTGAAATCCCTTTATTCACGAGATAGTTTGAAAAGATCAATACAATGGTTCCTTTTTCGTTGTCTTTATACTTCTTTTCCTTTTCGTTATTGCGAATATCGGAAGCTACACTCTTAGGCATCTTGAATTTTTTAATGTCCACCGTAAAGGTCATTTTATTGGGTAGACCAAACTTTTTATTCAGGTTATATTCATAATCTATTGAAACGGTGCCGCTAGACTTGGTAGTTAGTACGGTTCTATAAATTAATTCCTCCGAGGTAGAGATATACACTTTCGCTAATATAATCTCACTGTTTTCGTCTGTTGGAAGGATTGAAATCAAGCGCGTTTTATGCTCATTAATTGTTTTTGCCTCTCCCAATACAGCGCTGTACTTTTTTTCATTGGATAGAAATCCAGTTAAATCGCTCATTCCTTGTTTAGGCAGGATGGCAATTCCCTTTGATTCAACTTTAAACTTATCATCCTGTTTAAAATAGATCTTGGCCTTTGCAATGGGAACCTTAATAAACGGGATGGCTGCTTTAATTTGAACATCGGCTTGATAATCTTCAACAAGGTCAATTTTATCAATGACCCCTTTAAGGATTTCTTCTGCCGTTTGACCAAATCCAACTACCCCTGTGAGGATAAAAACAAAAAGAAAAACTGATTTCATGAGGTAATGTCTTTTTTATTAAATCGAATGAGGGTAATACCAAGCAATACTGCAATGTGTGCCACTAAAATAATTACCGATTCCCAAATGGCTGACGTAGGATATGGATCTTCGAACACACTGCGCCAAGCCGCCATGTGCGTGGTAAACATATAGGGTTTAATCGCATCAAACACTGAAACATCTAAGGTACCAATGATGGTAAACAAAATGATAACCGACATGGTGGAAACTATCGGACCAACGCTATTCTTTGCAAAGGCTGAAAAGGCAAGCGATAAGGTGGCAACGGTCCATAATGCAAGAAATGCGATGATAAGAGCCAAGCCAAAACGCCAGGCTAAATCGGCCTCCGGAATGATCAATAGGCCACTGGAATTCAACACAATCAAATCACCCGAACCGAACATCCATTTAGCTACAAAAAGCGACAAAAAGCCTAACCAAACCGTCATAATCAAGGTGTAAATCGTCGCTGCAATCCATTTGGACAAAACAATACCCGACCTAGATATAGGTTTGGTCGCTAACATTCGGATCGTACCTGAGGCTTCTTCCCCAGAGAGTAAGTCGCCCGTGACTAGTGAAATTAATAAGGGAACGTGTACGATCAACATCTGCATGATGATGAACGCAATTAAATTACCGTTTAAAATTTTCCCATTAAAACTTAAGGTCTGTTCAAAGGAAGCCGTAACAAAACCGATATAAGACTTCCCATCGGCTTTCATGGCAAAAAGTACAATCAAGATTAATAGCGTTAATGCGCCGATTCCGATATAACTTCTAATTTTAGTTGCAATCTTGAGTAATTCGTTGATCGTATTTTTCCACAGCATCATTTCTCGGTCATTTTAATGAAAAAATCTTCCAAACTTCGTTTGGGAATCACCGCTTTTACACCACAACCGTTCTCTACAAGTCGCTGAATCAATGGTTGGCGAATGTCCTCTTCCATTTCAATATGGTAGGTCCCCTTATAGACTAAACGTGCTATTAGCGAAGGGAAATCGCGTTGTATCGTTTCCTCAAAAACCGATGGATTGGCTACCGAAATCTCTAAATTCATGCTTTGTTTTTCCAGCAATTCATGCACATCACCTTCTACAATGGTTCTACCCTGGTTAATGATTACCATCCGATTTGCAATGATTTCAATTTCAGACAATTGATGTGAAGAAAGGAGTACCGTTTTCTTTTGTTCATCTCGCAAGCGAAGAATTAAATTTCGAACCTCAATAATTCCTTGGGGATCTAAGCCTGTAGTTGGTTCGTCAAGAATGATTACATCTGGATTGTGCAACAAGGTTTGAGCAATTCCCAACCGTTGCTTCATGCCGTGTGAAAAACCAGAAACCTTATCCCCTTCCCTTCCATTCAAACCAACAAAATCAATCATTTCTTGGATTTGACGTTTTGTAATGTCCTTCCCGGAAATTCGCGCAAATATTTCTAAGTTACGCTGTGCAGAAAGGTATTTGTAAAAATCAGGTTTTTCTATAATACACCCAACCCGCGTTAATACTTCGGATCGGTTTTGATTTAGGGATTTACCAAAGAACTTAATCTCCCCGTCTGTCGGACGAATCAGGGATAGCAGGCAACGTATGGTTGTACTTTTACCCGCACCGTTTGGGCCTAAAAAGCCAAACACGTCTCCTTCATTTACATGAAAAGAAACATCTTTCACTGCGTGAAAGGAACCAAAATTCTTCGCTAAGTGGGAAACTTCAATGAGTGCCATAGGTTGTAAACAATGTAAAGGTAGAAAGGTTGAAGGAATGGTTATGTCTTTTTAGTTACATTTGAAATAAAAATGAAATATCTTCTGATTTTCCTCGGATTTCTTCCCTTTGCCTTCAAATCACAGTCTTTTGTCAATCGCACGTTTAGTCAACTCTATGATATTCAGGCTAAATCGGTCGTACAGATGGGCAATGGGTCGTATTTAGTTGTTGGAACACAAAGTTTTTCAAATGGATTTCTAAGTGTGCATGATGAAAACGGGCAATGTATACAAACAGAGTATCTGAGTCTAGGAGCACTTTCAAGTTTTTCTGAGTTTACGCAGCTCACGAAGATAAATGATACCCTAGCACTTATTGGTGGAAAGATTTCCATCGCGGTAGGACCTGCAGAAATTTGGCAAGGAATTACGATTGCCATTAATCAAGATGGACAAATTCTTTGGTCAGTAATAAGTAGTATAACCGACCCAGGAGCTGACGCCACGGTGCGGGATATTGAACGATTGAATGACAGTACGATGCTGGTGCTTACATCAGGTATTGGTGCCGCAAGCAATGCCTTGAGTGAAGTTGATTTCTATGGCAATGTACATTGGACCAAGGCCTACGATTTGAACGCAGATGGTTTTCAATTGAACGACCTTTGTACAAGAGATTCAAGCATTTACGCCTGTGGGCAACAATTTGCGTTGGGAACGTTCTCAGGTGTTATTTTGAAATTAGATTCCCTAGGCAATTTAATTGAAGGGAATAAATACGACCATGGATATCAGCCTGACTTTATTCAGGTAATCGCCCAACATGATGGCTTAGTCCTAGCGAATCGAAGTCATGCGATGAATAGCATGGATCTTATAAAGGTAAATTACAACGGGAACATTACTGAACAGAAAACTTTTCAGAACGGGATGGGAATGGGCATGATCGAAGAACAGGCGTCAAAGCCACTGTGTGTAATAGATAGCGTAACATGTTGGTATTGGCAGGGCGGCGACTTTGGATCATATGCAAACAAAATATCAACCCCAAATTTACTGCCTATACAATCGCTAATGCACATGGGGAACATACAGCGCATAATAGAACAAGACACGCTCCTTTACATGCTATCAAGTGGTCCGCTCTACGGGATAAAAAAGCAAGTCATTATGCAAAAACACTATGCGATATCGGCGGTAGATTCGATTGATCAGCTCTACACGTACTGTACATACCCGAACAACGAGATCCCTTTGAATGAGATTGCCCCAACTAGAACTAGTTTCACTCCCTTGGTGAGTGGAGGTGCTACTCCAAGCCCATGGTATTATCCATTCGTTTCAAACCAATCTTGGACAAACGAACCTTTCTGTGTGGAAATGTTGGGTAGTTTGAATGAAACTGATATTAAATTCGGTCCAAATCCATGCAGTGAATTCGTGAAAATCGAAGGGCATGGTGAAATGGCCTATCAAATATTCGATCTGAGTGGAAAGAAAATAATAGGCGGACTAACCACATCAGATGGCATCATTTTATTAAATGAAATTAATACTGGCATGTATTTTCTTTCAGTCGCGGGACAAACAAAGGAAATAATGATTTTCAATTAAGGACAACCAAAAAACGATTCACTATACCAACCCACATGGGATTCTCCGTAAGTTCCTCCTCCAGCGTAATCTTGTTTTAAAGTGAAATATAGCACCTTACAATACGAGTGATCCCATGAAGGATTTTTAACGTACATTGCCCCATATTTATATTTATAATCAGGAATACCATTATCCTTTTTTGCAATTTGCCATGTATCGTGAGTTAATCCGATTTTATAAATGGTTAGTGCAGAAGGATTTTTAAGATATGCCTTCATTTTTGATTCTAATGACGCATCTCTATACTTAAACAAGTAATCCTCTGGTTTATATTTAGGTAAGGTAATTTTGAGTTCCATCGCTAATTTTTCCAATAAAGAGGTAAGCGTATCCTTGGCGATATTCGGATTCTTTCCAACTAGTTTTGCAAAATCTGCATAGTCATTAAAAAAACCCTCAAATTTCTCATTCCACTCCACTCTTGAACTTTTTGAAACGGCTATATCAATCATTTCATAACTTACTTTCCAGTCAGACCCTACGTTAAAGGTCTTCGCCTTCGCAATGTCCTCTTGATACATAGTTACCCACCCTTTCAATTGTTCACCGTACAGGCCGTCCCCACTTGAAGATAAAAGACAAGCTACCATGCTGTCTCGTTTCTGTGCGATTTTACCCCAAACGAATGGATTGTATTCATACTTAGTATAAAAATTAGGAAGGTTTGCATAGCTTATTTTAAATATACTGTCGAGCGATTTTAATTTTCTAAGGTGTTCATTCGCTTCATTAACACTACCCAAATAATATGCTGGCCAACGTTCATTCCAATTGGTTAGGACTGATAAACTAGGTAAATTAGATTTAGAAAAACAATTCAGGTAATGCTTTACATATTCTTCATAAGGACGTAAGTTATCATTGAACTTTGTGAAATCAACATCAGGGTATACTGAATTTGCAGCAAAATATCGAATAGCATTTGCATTATTCTTTAAATCCCAGTCTGTTGCATCCGCGGCGATGATCGCATATCCTCCGTTTACGATTTGATACACGCGTTTTCTAGACATGTTACTTCGACTATCGATAACCACGCAGTATGTGCCTGCTTCTAGGTTATTATTCACATCTAACGGTGCGTCAGGATTGCGCTCAAAGGTATAATCAGAATTATTGGATTGTGATCCAGTTTCCGTTGTGTTTTCTTTGTTAGCATTTGTGCCTTTTCCTTTTATGTTAATGTTTGCACCATTCAAATTTAGCTTGATTTGGGCATAAAATCCGCTAGTTAGGGTGATTATCAAAAATAAAGTAAATATTTTCATCGCTATTTTTTTGTAAAAATAATAAAAAAAATAAAAAAATAAAAAATTATTGGGTCCAATTAATAAATTTTAAAAAAAAAAAATTCTAGAAAAAAACAACCTTCTAATTATCCAATGATAATCTAAAATCGCATTGTTTTTTTGGTAAAAGGCAATGGCGGATTCGTTCCATCTGAGCACCTGCCAATCCATTCTTTTTAGCCTGTCTCCTTTGCGATTTCAACCACTTTATTGTTGAGTCGCTGACCATAATCACCTTTCAGGTGAGTTTCCTTAACATAAGGATCTTCAAGGTACAAAATGATACCTTTCTATATTGAATAGCCAAAGTAGTATAAGGCAAAAGCTACAGATTCATGGTCTTTTTGTAATGATTCGATTGTATTGATAACCGCATCCGCTTCACGTTAAAAAATGGCTAATTCAACGATCATTAAATTGCAGGCAGGAACATCTTCTGGTATAGCGTAACGAACTGTCAAAAAAGGAATTAGTGAAGCAGTAGGTTACTGTAAAATTAACTTTTGCTTGAATTCGCCTTTCGATGTTTTGATCACTATGAAATAGATGCCTTTTGGTTGCAGCGATAAATCGATGGCTTGTTCAAAGTGATGAGAATGAAAAACTTCTTTTCCGCTGTTACTGTAAATGGAGATTCCTTTTATGTTTTTCGGATCTTGTCCTGATTTCAATTGGATATTGATTGTATGCTGACTAGGTATCGGATAAATATGGAATGACTTGTTGAGTAAGGTCGTTTCAATAGCACCTGCATACTGGACTTCACAGGGAACAAATCCATTATAGTTCGAGCTTGTTGTGCCGTTTGGATTAATAAAGTTGAAGGTGTATAGGCCGTTTGATGTCCAACTATAACTTACTTGATAATTCTGATTATTGAGTACATAAGATAAAATATAACCATTGCTTCCGTTGGCAATTAGACTAGCAATCAAGGCGCCATTTAATGGAGTTTGAGCCGGGCGTACCGGACTTGCTGTAGCTTGGGGAATGATTTGCGCAGAGGCATCTTCGGTAACTTGGCCCACCATATTTCCAATCATATAAGGTGCATTTGCTGTCCCATGATAATGATATTCCCCATTGTAATTATGTCCGTGATTTGCATCTAAACTTGTCATTGAAATTCCATCGGGTTCGTAAGCTCCATAAACCGCATAACCATCTAATGCATAAGCAATAGGTAAGGTGTTACTTGTTGTTCCATACAAATGAAGTGGAGCTGTGTGGTAATGATAATCGTCTGCTCGACCACAATGTCCTCCCCAATTATCTAATTGTGCATCTAAGAAAGCATCCACGCCTTGATTGGTAAAAGGGTTGAAAATTGGAACACCATTTACGGCAACTGCGATGGCACCTCTTGTAAAATGTTGTGCGTTCACTGGGACGGGCGTTGCGGCTAAAATTGGGTTTAATGGGATGCTCCATGCATTGTCCCCATAATAACATTGTGGAATTGGTACTTGTTGTTGCCAACCATTGCTAGCAATTCCAACCATCATGTCGTGCGTTGTAGGAATGCCTTTCGATTCGACATAAAAATAATTAGCGTCCCATGAGGTAATAGCATTGGGTTGAAAAGCAATAAATGCTAGATTCATCACATTTGGATCTGTAAAACTGTAGAGAAAGATGCTAAAAGACATGGAAATGAGAACGATCCCATGTTTTATTTTCCTTTTTCGGAAGAAATAAATACTTAAGAAGATGAGCCCCAAAAACAATATGCACAAGGGAATTAGTATGCTGAAGTTGGTTGGAATTTGTTTGTCTATTTTTTTTGGTACTTCCGTATTTAATTTTTCAATCGTTTGATAGCGACTATTAATTTGAGCTTGATCTTGCGTTGTAAATTCATTCAATGGTATTTTTTTGGTTGCCCCATCTTCGCTTTGTAAATAAACGATACCTTCTTTTAGTAGCAAAAAATCCCCGCTTATTATTTGATTACCAATTTTCCAGGTTTGTTCTTTTTCATGATGTCCCCCTTCATGCGACCATAGGCTAAGGGAAAAGGTAAGAATGGCAATGCTTAAAAAATACTTCATACTTCGAGATTTAGATTCAACTTCCTTTTTAGTGGTCTTAAATTTAATAAACTTGTGTAAATGGCTGCTTAATTATGTCCTAAAAACCGATGCAGGTTCTAATTTGGTGATTCTACGAATAGCGAAAAGGGTTCCTGAAATGGATATGGTTGCGGTGATCAAGAAGAAAACTAATTTAGTAATCGGGTGGAAGGTAAACAATGTGCCCGCATTGGCTATCCCATTTCTAAATCCTTCGATGAGTGCATATCCAATCATAAATCCGATGATCGCGTAGATAATTGCTTGCATTAAAATTAATTTTCTAATGTAGCCATTTGATGCGCCGATTGCTTTTAAGGTCCCGTAATCTTTAATGCGATCTATTGCAGCCGAATAAAGGGTTAAACCAATGATGATAAATCCGGAGATTAAAGCGAAAATAATTAAGGTTCCAAATGAAAAAGCAATCCCACTCGATTTTAATACGGTAATTACGGTTTCCCATCTAAAATCATCTGGCATCCATGCTTTAACACCGGGGATATTTGCGTTAATGTAATTCACTACTTCTTGCATTTTTTTTGGATCGTCTGCTTCGACTAAAAATGCAGAGGTTTTATTTTTGGAAACATTACCTAAAAATCGCGCACGTTCAATCGTTGTGTAGGCAAATAGACCTCCTCCAAATGCTCGAGCGCCTTTCGTTAGCGCAGCAATGTAAACTTGCTTTCCATTTATTTCAAAGTAGTCGCCTTTTTTGGGATTCCCGAGGGCTTTCTTATCGAAAAAATCAATGGATACGGCTCCGTCTGGGATAAGTGCTTGTTTACTGCCTTCAACGAGAAGTTGATCTTGAAGTCCAGCATAATTGGGTAGGTTTAGGCCAACTAAACTCATTCCAGCTGTTGTGCCATCGGTAAATCTTGCTGCTCCAGCGCCAATTACAAGCGGATGAGCTTTCACCACGAATGGTAAGCTTTCGATTTCATGTCCTAAGCGCACATCAATCGGAGCAAGCGCATTAACGTTGGTGGTTTTGTTGTCGGTTACCCACACGTATTGATCATTAACCCGAACCATGTAAGACATGGCATTGGTTAAAAAGGTAAAAATTCCGGTTTGTTGCCCAATTAAAAAGATCGAAATAATAACGCCAAACAAAGCCCCAATGCTTTTGGGCTTGTCAAACTTCATGAATTTTAATGCGGTGAACAGTAGTTGCATTTTATAGTTTTATGATGCATTCAACACGACTTCCTATGAGGACCGAGCCTGGTTTATCTACGATTACTCTTACTTCTCGAACGCGCCTATCTTCCAAATTATCCGCTTTATCGCTAAAAATAGATTTCTTAGAGAGGTAGGGGGAGCAATAAACGATTTTCCCGGTACTTAAGAGTTCTCTTGTGCCTTGTTTTGCTATGCTTACGCTCATGCCATTACGGACATCCATGGCGTATAATTCATCTACTTCGGTAATGGCAATTAATCCTCCGCTTGGTGCGAACTCTCCAATTTTAGCTCCAGGTGCAAGTGCTTGTCCCGGTCTTACTTCAATGCTTAGCATCATTCCGTCTTCGGGGGCATAAATCTTTCTCTTGTTTTTAAGTTGCGTGTAATAATTTGTTTCAGCACTTAATTCGCTTAAACTTGCAATTGCTTCATTGACCTCGGCTTTTGCAATGATGATGTCGGCTTGTAGGTTTTGGTAGATGTTCTCTGAATCTATGGCATTTTTATCAGTTCCTGCTTTTGAATCTGCCAATGCACGATCCCTTTTCATGTTCACTTCGGCTGCTTTTAATTTTATGTTTAAGGCTTCTATTTTCGCCTGAAGACTTTTGATTTTTTCATTTCGAGTACTTACTTTTGAATTGCTTTGTGTAACCTGAGCATTTTCAGCACTTTCATCCATTTCAAGTAGGAGTTGTCCTTTCTTGATCATTTGTCCTTCTACCACTAAAATACGTGTAATTTTTCCTGCTAATTCGCTTCCTAAGGGATAGATTTTATTGGCGGGTTCGATGCGTGCAATCCCCACCAATTCTTTTACTTTTTCAACTTTGTAATCGGATAATTTTTTCGCTTTTGGATCTTCTTTTCCACCACAGGATGCTAAAAGCAATAGTATGAACAAGGATGTTTGAGTTATTTTCATTTTATACAAGTGTAAAGGCATTGGTTAATTCATTTTTTTTTATTTCTGTTGCAAATCCATTTTCAACTTTAATTACGCGGTCTGCATATTGTAATAATCGTGGGTCATGGGTAACTACGCAAACGCTTTTTCCAGATTTAGAAAGCGAAACAAGTTCTCCCATTATCGTTGCAATGGAAGAGGCATCCAAGGAAGCAGTAGGTTCATCGCACAAAATTAATTGTGGGTCTGTTACCAACGCTCTTGCAATCGCTACGCGCTGTTGTTGTCCCCCAGAAAGTTGTTTGGGCAAACTCTTTTTCCGATCCAACATACCGACTAAATCCAAGGCAGCTTCGGCTTTTATTTTGGCATCCTTCGCCTTAAGTTTTTTTAATTGTAAGGGCATCATTACATTATCCAATGCGTTGAGTGGTGCGATTAAATTAAAGCCTTGAAATACAAATCCGAAGGTGTTTAAACGTAGATTAGCCATCTGCTTTTGGCTCATATCGTTGACCAATTGCTCATTTACGAAGAGTTGACCTATTGTTGGATAGATAACACAGCCTAAAAGGGATAAAAGGGTTGTTTTTCCCGAACCTGATGGACCAATGATTAATAGCAATTCTCCGGTATTAATGCATAAATCTGCGGGTTGCAACGCAATAATGGTTTGATCACCAACTTGGTATTCTTTTCCTACCCCTTTTAATTCGGCAATCATTTCAGCTTAATTATAATTTTAAAACAAGGTCCTTGCATTTTTGTAAAAGAGTTTATTTTTCGAGGAAATACACCTGAAAAAGTTCAGCAAGTTCCCTATTTTTTCCAAAGTTAACGTTTCATTCTTTGTCCTGCGCTTTTTTTTTGAACTTAACAGTTTTTACAAACAATTATCCTTGATTTCTGCTACAATTTCTGGATTCAATAAGGTAGAAATATCCCCAAAATTATCAAAATCTCCCTCAGCAATTTTGCGTAAAATCCTACGCATTATTTTCCCGGATCGCGTTTTTGGTAAGCCGCTAGTAAATTGAATTTTATCCAATTTTGCGATAGGGCCAATCTGGTCTGAAATGAATTGATTGATTTCTTTTTTTAGTTGATCATGGTTGGCATGTTCTTCTTTTAGAATAACAAAGCCATAAAGCGCATTGCCTTTGATATCGTGCGGAAATCCTACAATGGCAGATTCAGCGACCAAAGCATGTTCGTTAATTGCATCTTCGATGGGTGCTGTTCCTAAATTATGACCGGAAACAATGATTACATCATCGACACGCCCTGTAATTCTAAAATAACCATCTTCGTCTCTTAAAGCGCCATCTCCAGTGAAATAGTACCCCGGAAAAGCCGTGAAGTAGGTTTCTTGATAGCGTTTGTGATCGCCCCAAATAGTGCGGGCAATCGATGGCCATGGCTGTTTTATGCAAAGACTGCCACTTACTTCGTTTCCACTCACTTCTTTTTTACCTTCGTCCATGATGGCAAGTTGAATGCCCGGTAAAGGCAATGTGGCAAAGGCAGGTTTTAATTTGGTGATATTCGGTAATGGTGAGATAAGTATTCCCCCGGTTTCTGTTTGCCACCAAGTATCAACGAGCGGACAGTTTCCTTTTCCAATATGTTCATGGTACCAATGCCATGCTTCGTCATTGATGGGTTCACCAACGGAACCGATGATCCGCAGACTTGATAAATTATATTTTTCCACCCAAGACAAGGGCTCTTTGGCAAGCGAACGAATGGCGGTTGGGGCGGTATAAAAATGATTTACTTGGTGTTTGTCAATTACTTCCCAAAATCGTCCAAAATCTGGGTAGGAGGGAATGCCTTCAAAAAGTACGGTGGTGGCTCCGTTTAATAATGGACCATAAACAATGTAGGAATGTCCGGTGATCCAACCAATATCTGCAGTACACCAAAAGACATCTTTTTCTTGGTAATCGAATACATTTTGAAAAGTGTAACCGGCATATACCATGTATCCTCCGGTGCTATGCAACATGCCTTTTGGTTTTCCCGTGGATCCAGAGGTGTATAGAATAAACAAGGGATCTTCAGCGTCCATTTCGGTCACGTCACATTGCTTACTTACTTTTTCAAGTTCAACATCAAGGTAAGTGTCTCGTCCAGCAAGCAGTTGGATTGGTGCATTTGTTCGCTTTACCACTAAAGACTTTAAAATTGTCGGACAAGTAAGCAAGGCTTCATCGACGATGGATTTAAGGTCAATCGATTTAGTGCCTCGAAAGCCACCATCTGCCGTTATCATAAGTTTACAGGCGCAGTCCTGAATGCGTGATGCAAGAGCTGTAGAAGAAAAGCCAGCAAATACTACCGAATGCACAGCACCTATTCGTGCGCAAGCCAGCACACTGATTGCCAATTCTGGTATCATGGGAAGATAGATGCATACACGGTCCCCTTTTTCTATGCCATTTGCTTTCAACACATTTGCCATCTGCGAAACGCGTTCATGTAATTCCGTGTAGGAAATGTGCTGTGCTTTTTCCTTGGGATCATTAGGTTCGAAAATCAGGGCTGTTTGCGCACCTTTTTCCGCTAAGTGGCGGTCTAAGCAATTATAGGAAATATTTGTTTTTCCTTCTTGAAACCAGTTAAATTCCGCCAGTTCCATCTTACAATCCATTACTTTTTTCCATGGAGCGAACCAGTGGAAATTTCCAGCGATTTCTCCCCAAAAAGTCTCCGGATCAGCAATGGCATTTTCATAGGCGTTTTGGTAAGCGGCAAAAGTTTTCAAGTGATAAGGCATAGTCCAAATATTTGAAGTAAAAATAAGGATAATTGATTAATTTTCAATTTACTTCAAACCCCTTCACTCAATTATCAGCACCTTTTTAATACACCCATCCTTATACATATATAGTTGGACGGTATTTGGTTGGAACCTTGTTTCTCGGCCTAACAAA
>Ga0247843_1006012_pt1 | contig 16233 bp, 12 predicted proteins | sample LaCruzMarch2017__FD_192420 | JGI IMG/M metagenome (GOLD analysis project Ga0247843, IMG submission 192420) | Freshwater microbial communities from meromictic Lake La Cruz, Castile-La Mancha, Spain - LaCruzMarch2017_8m | ecosystem: Environmental > Aquatic > Freshwater > Lake | place: Spain... | reverse complement strand
TCAGCGGTGGAGAGTGAGGAGGACATGGAGATCCATCATCATTATTCAGCGGTGGAGAGTGAGGAGGAGAGGTAGGTCCATCATTACTATTGATATCAGCCATTGATAATTTGTAGCTATTGCACGTAGTGAGTTGCGCTGGAGTAGCTTTCTCTTCTTCCTCAGCATGTGTTTGTGTGAATGTTATTTTGTATGATGATGAAGACAGAACAGCAAGATTAGGCAAAGTCCGCAGGCGGGAGAAAAATCCCGACTTTCGGACTTCCGGACCCCCATAATTATGTAATTATGTATTTTCTCCTACGTATGGGGTCCGGATAGTAATGTCTCTTCTCCCTTTGTGCAAGTCCGGAATCCGGACTTGCACATCCCTGTTTGAGCTGAGACACTAATCCGGACCCCCCCTGAAATTGGCCAATTTTCATTTTGAACAACGGCTTTTCGTATGTACTACCTAGATATTTATGGTACAAAGGAACTAAGTATGAAAAAGAAAGAATCTTCCGAGAAAAGAGAAAGGAAGAAGAAAGTTCGTTGGTGAGGCCGTTGCTATTTATCCCGCCGAATTTCAACTCTGTTTTTTGGAAGTGCGAAATAGTACGAAACATCAAAATCCTGCGTGCGGACGAGGTGCAGTACTCAAGAGTATGTAGCACATAATTACATATTACACAAAGTCCTGAAGTCCGAAAGTAGGAAAAAGGCTCCCCGCCTGCGGACAATGCCTTAGAGCCTCTTTCCACCGACCAGTTGATTTTTTTCAACGAATCTCAAAATCTCCCATGGCAACGTGTACATACGAATTGCTATCTCAGAGCGAATAAGGACCGGACGGCTGTGCAATGACGGTGTTGCTTCATCTCCTTTTCTTCTTTTTGCCAGTAGTAGTTGTTAATGGCAGCGGTAATAATCCCAAGTCGCGCCCATACGTGGCCTATCGTACCTCTCCATTCGATCAGGATTTAGTCAGTGGTGATAACGAAGGTGGAAATACAAATGGAAGTAACGGCGATCGACGACAAAAATTGGTCGTAACACGCATCCTCGAGGGTGGGGATGAGAAACGTGGCGGCAATGACAACAATGATAGCGGCGCTGACTCGTCAATGAAAAAGATTCGTAAGAACAAAATCAATCGACGATATAATCCTCGTGATAAGCAGCAACAACAGCAAGGCGAGAACGTCAACGACGAAGGAGACGAGGAAGATGATCCAAGATGTCCACTAAGCTTTCGATTAGGCTCTTGTCATGGTGGTCGAAGTAGCAGCTCCTCCTCATCCTCGTCAGCACAACATCAACAGGGTGGAAGTGCAAGCAGTAGCAGTACACACACGCCACCAATAATATATCCACTCCATCCAGACTATGATGCCGGGTCCGGTCGACAAATATTATTAAGTGCCGATTGGGAAATGTTGGAACTGTGGACGCCCAGTTCTGGCATGGGCGTGCGCGATTATCGTGGAAGTGCTACTTCCAGCAGTTCTAGAGGCACAACGGGTGCGACTGCGGGATATGTACAAGGACAGAGTGCCGAACAAATGAAAGAAGACGAGCAATTCCCACTATTATTCGAAGGCTCGTCCTTCTATCACACATCACCAATAATACATGACATATCCGGTGATGGTGTGGCAGATGCCATATTGGGGGATTATGACGGCACGATACATATTATTGGATTAGATTTTGAACCAGAGAATCATGATCAGCATCATGCACAACATCAACGACGTAAGAGGGCGTATAAACGAATTACTATACCCAGATTATATATACGAAAGTATTGGTATGAATATGCTATTAATCGTACTAAAGAAGATGAAACTGTCATGAATATGAATACTGATACTTCTACCAATACTAATGCTACCGCGGCAAAGAAGTATGAAGAATTTGAACCATATCATACATACTTTGCAACAAATACAGATGAATCATGGCGTGGAAAGGAATATGAAAAAGCGGCACGGGGTGTAAGTGGGAATGTATTAACTATGGATATTGACTTAGCAAATGGATTAGCCGAACGACGACGACGATCACAACATCACAGACGAAGAAATAATGATGGTAGTCAGAATGGTAGGAGTAGTGAAAAACAGCATGATAGTGAAGAGAGTGGCGCAAAAAAGAATGACGAGTCAATAGAACATCGGCGATTACAAGAAGAGATAACGAATACCGATGACTATCATGTGGAAGTAGGAGCTGGTCAAAGTGAAGAAGTGGTATATACCAACCATGAGGTAATAGAAGAGATTTTTGACAAGCTCAACAATGACATAGAAGGTGGAGTAGTCAATCAAGGTAGTGTGATTGACGATAAAGCAAGTCATATTAAAGCAAATTTTGATGATTATTTGTCCAAAATGGCACAGGAAAGCTTACTTGACGATACACTTGGTACAGCACCACCCGATGGCACAGAAGAATCTATATTAAACAAAGAAATTCAACGAAATTGGGGTGATGATACATACAATCGAGATGTAGACTACCCTAATACAATGGATGATTATCCGAGATATGATGATTATGCAATGTATGAGGGGGGAGGAGGTGATGACTACCATTACCGCGGAGGATACAAACCAGAACCACCAGAGGGATATGACACATACGAGCAGTATCAAATTGCCAAAACGAAGTATTATCACGATTCCAATTATGTACAAGTACCACCACACTTACTCTCAACATGTACACTCGTGGAACTATCACGTGATTATACCAATATTAATTCCAAGCCAGAAGATAAAGTTGATGAATTATTATTATGTTCTGTGTCATATTACTTCGATGAGGATGAATGTAAAGATGATCCAACGAAGACTTCGGGTAGGAGTTTTGGTAAGCATGCCAATGCTGATGGTGGTGACGAAACTGAAGAGCATAGAGGTCGGTATGTAGCAAATGCAATCATGGCTTACAATTTAAGGTGGAATTATTGGTCACTACAAGAAGTGCTGGACTTATCCACGGACTGGTCAGCGCCACTTGGAGATATCGTCGAGGGTGGGACTGCTAGCATTCACTCAAATGCTTATAATGGAATGGGAGCATGGGCTCTGGCTACTCCTGTGGCTGTTAAGCTGGACGGGTCGAACTCGAATCAAATCATTGTGGGTACAAGCATGGGTTTAGTATATGCGCTGGAGAACAAATATCAAGCCACAAACAGAGACGGATGGCCAATTCAAATGCGGCATCCAGTGGAGCAGAAGGTGGTTGTGGAAGACGTTGTGGGTAATACGAATCTTGAAGTATTCGTTGTTGACACAGGAGGAGATATAGTATCATTGAATGCAGATGGAGCTGTTCTTTGGGCTCGCAACCTCCTCCGGTACGATGAAACGTCGTCTTCGAACAAGGTTGTCCATGTCGTAAGAGGGACTTCTCCAATGTCGCTTGGTGATGTTGATGGTACGGGCAAGCTTGTAGTTGTTCTTCTTGCACGAATCGCTACTACGGATCATCAACACACCCACCGGCCAGACAAACATGATATAAAAGAATATCGCATATATGCGATTGATTGTGTTACTGGAGACGACCTACTTCATTTCCCAATTGCGCTGGATGAAGGATTAAACATGTCAACTACATCACGTATACCTCAACCTTTATTGGTTGACCTTCATGGAGACCAACATCATTGGATGGATTCATTACATGGGCTATCTACTGAGAGCGTAGACAGAATTCGTGAAATAAACATTGAAGCATCTAGATTTGATTTGCCCAAGCCTCGACCTCATGGGGGTTCAGGACGCGGTTTACATGTTGTACAACCTCTTGGATCCACTCTTCACATAATAGAGGGTTCAACTTCGTGCGTCAATTCAATTGACGTTGGTGACACGATTCCGTCAATGGTACAGGCAGATGACGTCCATGGAACGGGAGGTCTTGATCTTGTCGTCACAACATCCAAGGGTGAAATCCTTACATTGGAAAGCGATATGGTCCCTTACCATCCACTTAATGTTTGGTCGGCAGGAGTTACTCGTGCTCCGGGTAGTAGTAATGCACACGCTCATGGCTTTTCATCCACGCAAGGAATATTTGTTCATCCAATATCAAGACAATTCCGTGACATATTAGGCATCTTCATCCCCATAACCTTTGAAATCTTCGATCGACGACCGTCCATGAATAATCAAGAAAATATGTATCTTGTTGATATCCGAGCAGGAATTAGTGTGAAACGTACCATCTATACCCGTACCTTTAATGCAACTGGCGTCTACACAGAACGCATACAAATTCCTTTTGGCCCTGGATATTATGCTTTATCTGTTAGGATGGTCTCTACGCATGGAATAATGTACGAGGACACCTTCCATATTGGGTGGAACGTAAATTATATGGGAGGCCTGTGGTTAATTGTTTGCTTACCTCTTGTTCTTGCTTCTATTCCAATCCTTTTGTTCAAGAGGAAACCTAATTGGAAAGAAGATGATGACTTTGGTGGTGATAACGTAAGGGGCTTGGGCATTTTGGGTTTAACTTCAGGCTCTACAAGAATAGCGCAGTGAGTACATCCGAAGTGAACGGCGGAAATCAAAGGAGAATATGGTTATAAGTGCTTTATTTTAGCCCAATTCTTTCAATCAGCACATCTTTGAGTTTGTTTAGGATCTAGACCAGCTCCAACAGGGAGGTAGCAAAGTTCCTCACTTGGTGCAATGGCACTAACTCTGACAACATCACCTAAAATTGTCTCGGTAACTACGGAAGAGGTAGATTCTGATGGAGGGAACACTTGCCAGAATTTGCCTACCTCTTCCTCCCAATTATCTAAAATCGCCTCCGCCCTCTCACTGCCAGTCTTTTCAAAGTGTCGCTCGACTATGTTCTTTAGTTGGACTTCTCCAGCAAAAGTAGAAACGCGTTGAACCTTCACTATTTCGCGATTCACGCGCTCCTCGAAGCGCCCGTCCTCGTCGTAAAAATATCCAATACCACCAGTCATGCCGGCACCTACATTTCTACCTACTGTTCCAAGAACAACGACTAAACCACCAGTCATGTATTCACAGCAATGATCCCCGGTGCCCTCACACACCGCATATGCTCCACTATTTCTAACACAGAAACGTTCGCCGGCACGACCATTTGCGTGGAAGTCGCCACCAGTCGCCCCATAGAGGCATGCATTACCAACAATACTGGACTCAGCCGCGACAAAGCCAGCATCGGCTTCGGGAAGAACGACGATTTCACCTCCATGCATTCCTTTTCCTACATAATCATTGGCCTCGCCAGTTAGTCTGACTTTCAATCCTGGAAGCACAAAGGCTCCAAACGACTGTCCGGCACTACCGTACATGTTGATATTCAAGCTACCATCAAGGCCCTTATTGCCGTATTTTCGTGCAATATCTCCAGCCAACATAGCACATGTACTACGGTCCGTATTCTTAATGTTGAAGCTTAATGCATAGTCACCTTCATTCTTTTCAATGACAGCCTTAACATCAGGGTGGTTGCACATCTCACGATCCAAGTCAGAGCTAAATCGGTTGACATGGACAACGTCCCCCTTAAGTCCTCCACCCTCGGCAGGAGTGGCACGGAGGAAGGCGCGGTCATCCTTACTGTCGGGGATGCTCGAGAAGAATCCCGACAAAGTGACACCCTTGGTCTTAACAATCCTAGCGAGTTGCGCCTCATCTTCCCTGAGAAGGTCAGCTCGTCCGATCATATCCTCTAATTTGGAGTATCCAAGATGAGCCATCAGCTCCCTAATCTCTTCAGCAACAAATTCGAAGAAGTTAACAACATGTTCCGGCGTACCCGGAAATTTTTTACGAAGTTCCTCCTTCTGACTTGTTACTCCCACAGGGCAGGTGTTGAGATGACAAACTCGTGCCATAACGCATCCCTCCGCAATCATTGCAATAGTACCAAATCCAAACTCTTCAGCGCCCATCATTGCGGCAATGACAATATCCCTCCCAGTTCGCATACCCCCATCTGCCCGAAGTAATACACGGTCACGAAGACCGTTCAATAGCAACGCAGAGTGAGCCTCTGACAGACCCAGCTCCCAGGGCATACCAGCATGCTTGATCGATGATAGCGGGGACGCACCAGTGCCACCATCCCCTCCCGATATTTGAATAACATCTGCACCTGCCTTCGCCACACCACAAGCAACAGTACCAATGCCGATGGACGATACAAGTTTGACAGAAACACCCGCCTTCTCGTTCACAGCATGCAAGTCGTGGATGAGTTGGGCAAGATCCTCAATACTGTATATGTCATGATGAGGCGGAGGTGAGATGAGAGTCACTCCAGGCTTACTCGCTCTCAGTGTTGCAATGTAGTCAGAAACCTTTGGTCCCGGGAGTTGTCCACCTAGACGATGTTAAAGAAAGATTAGCCAAAGTCACTAAAACATGGGACGTTAAACGTAATAAGAACTAACACATTACCTTCTCCAGGCTTGGCACCCTGTGCCATCTTAATTTCTAGTTGCTTTGCAGTTACGAGGAATTCGGGCGTAACACCAAACCGACCACTCGCGACTTGATGGACGAAGGAGTTTGCCGAGTCACCATTTTTAAGACCTGCCAAATGAGGGAACGACGGGCTCCGTCCCTTCTCATCGACGTCGTTAATGTCGTGGCCACGGAGAATATCCTCCCCACCTTCGCCAGAATTGGATTTACCACCGATACGATTGACAGCGATAGCGAGTGTTTCGTGTGCCTCTCGACTTAGAGCACCAAGGGACATAGCACCTGAGCAAAAGCGTTTCATAATCTCAGCCACAGGCTCAACGTCATCGATGGATATACTCTTTCGGTCAGAGTCAAAGTCGAGAAGATCTCTTATGTTCGCCAATGGTGCACCTTCCAAACTCTTCTTGAATATTTCATAATTGGCTACACTCCGAGGTTTCACTCCATCATTCTCCAATATATCTCGATTCGTAGCCGCACTTACCCCCTTATCAAGACCAATGGCATCGTGCAAGAGCTTGGCTAGGTCGGATGAGTTTGCATGGTATTCTCCCATCTTAGGCACCGGTTTGTAATATCCATAATTCGTCAACTTGGCCGTCTCACTAGCCGTTGTGGGACGCATCATTACCGTCTCACTGGCAATATCGGTAAGGGATACACCACCAATACGACTCGTCGTGCCCTTGAAGCTAGTATCAATAACATCCATTCCTAGCCCAATCGCCTCAAATATTTGTGCCCCCTGATATGATGAGAGGAGAGATATTCCCATCTTGCTCAAGATCTTGAGCAATCCATTCTCAACGGCTGAGCGGTAATTCTGTTGTGCCTCGTCAAGAGTCGTTAACTTGAGCTTTCCCGACTTCATCATTGACTGTGTCCTATCAATGCTGTGCCATTGCTTCACAGTTTCTAATGCAAGATACGGGTGTACCGCGTTGGCACCATAGCCCACAAGACATGCAAAGTGATGTGTTGACCATGCACTACCAGTTTCAATAACAATGCCAGCATCCATCCGCAATCCATCGGCAATCAGACGATGGTGTACGGCACCCACGGCAATGAGAGGGGGGATGTATGTGGTATCATCGAACGATGATTGATCAGAGGCCATGTCGCTTAAGATAATCACCTCAATGCCACTACGGACGTCCTCGGCAGCCTTGTCACATAAAGCGTCAATTGCACGACGAATACCATCGGGTCCGTCTGACAATGCATACCGTGTTGAAATGGTAGATTGTCTGAATCCACCATTCTCCTCACTAGCAAGAGATGCTATACGTTTCATCTCGTTCGTGTTCAATATTGGACTTTCAAGATGAATAAGACGTGCTCCCTTCTCGGACACCTTGTATATACTCTCTTTCTTCCCCAATGTCATAGCAAAGCTCATAACCACACCCTCACGGAGTGGGTCGATGGGAGGGTTCGTTACCTGCGCGAATCGTTGCTTGAAGTAATTGTACGGAGTATGTGGACGTTCACTCAACACTGACAATGGTGCATCATCACCCATGGAATATGTCGTTTCTTTCCCACTCCCGGCCATATCCTGTATCTGCATCCCTATATCCTCAAGACCCCAACCAAATGTCCCCTGTGCAAATGTTGCAGTGGCATCATCGTACAATCGTGCCTCATCAAAGGACAGTCTTGTAACATCCTTCCGTCCCTTGGCAATCCATTCTCCATACGGTCGACGTGATGCGATCTCTGACTTGATAGCAATATTATCTTTAAATTCACCCGTCTTCAAATCAACATTGATCATCTGTCCAGGACCAAGTCGACCCTTGGATACAATCTCACTTTCATCCAAGTCAATCACACCCGTTTCACTCATCATATATACTGTCCCATCCTTCGTAATGGAGTATCGTGCTGGTCGTAGTCCATTCCTATCAAGTGATGCACCAATGGATTTTCCATCAGAATATACGAGTAGTGCAGGACCATCCCACGCCTCCAGCAATCCGCCGTGGAATTTGTAAAAGTCTACAATCTCGGGATTATCGGCCAGCGATGGTTCATTCTCATATGCCGTGGGGACCAATGTCATTAATGCACACGGTGCACGATGTCGACTTTTCGTCATCAATTCAAAGACGGAATCCAAATTGGCACTGTCCGACCTATCGAGGTCGACCAATCGCTCCAGGACGTTGGGCACATCCTGCGTATTACACAATGTCAGTATATTCTCGGTATTGGCGGCATTTAACAAATTCCCCAATTCATCGGCGGGCATGGCCTTGGACTTTTCGCGCGCCTTGACCCAATTGACATTCCCTATTAGCGTATTAATTTCGCCATTATGTCCAACGACACGCATGGGCTGGGCCAATGGCCAGCGCGGATTAGTATTGGTCGAGAAACGACGATGATAGATGACGAATTTGGTCGTGTACGACGGGTCTTGCAAGTCCAAGTAGAATTGTGGCAATACACATCCCCGCACCATGCCTTTATATACCATCGTCATGCTCGAAAAGCTCGCAAAGTATACCTCCTCGCTGCCATCTTTTTGCTTTAGCAGATCCAACGATTTCAATACCACGGCTATACGACGTCGGACTAGGTATAATGTACGTTCGAATCCATCTCGGGCCTCTTCGGTATCCTCGAGTCGCGAGGGGGATTTGACGATCAGTTGCCACATGCTGGGCGCGCTCTCCTCGGCCCGCGGTCCCAACGCCGCATAATCGACCGGGACCTCCCTCCATCCCACGAAGACCAATTCGTTCGCCTCGCACACGCGTCGGATCACGTCCTTGACCGCGTCCCGACGCGTCGCGTCGCGGGGCAAAAACGCCATCCCCACGCCGGGCCACGGACAATCGTCCGATGTATAATCGGCGAATAATTTCCAGGGCACCTGCGTCATGACGCCGGCCCCGTCGCCCGATATCCCATCCCCGCCGCACGCTCCGCGATGTTCCATGCAGTCCAATGCGCGCAGTCCGCGGCGGAGCACGTCGTGCGTGCCATATTCGCGACCCTCGTTGGATTGCTGGACGTTGGCGATGAAGCCCACGCCGCACGCATCGCGTTCCAGGACGAGCGGTCGTGGACCGGCGAACATGTTGGACGTTTCGCCCTCCTTGAGCGGGAAGATGGACAGTGCCGTGGTAGTAGTAGGATTGCCGCCGCCGATGGTAGACGAGATGCGTCGTGTCAATGATGGGGAGCCGCCGATGATGCTGGTGGAAGCGCGGAAGGCCGAGACGCCTGCGATGAAGACGAAGATAGCGGCGACTACTACCGCCGCCACCATGGCGGAGGTACGATGATACAATTTCATCCGATGAAGGACTTTGTTCATCGTGCCGCGATCAAATCCGTGGCTCCGAGATGAACATCTGCCGATTTTAAATTTTGGGAGGTGACAAAGTACGTAGTACGTATTGCGGGAACAAAGTGACTCACCTTCTCGTCACACACGTCATTGTTTCTCTCTCGTCCTCCTCATCCATCCAACAACAAGGCTGTCGTAAAATGAAACCGTGCCTCATCCCAACGACAGTAGTGGCAGCTGCAGTAGTCATACTCTGTACAATGCTTCCATGGTCAGTCCAATCTCTGGCAACTGCACGTCCATTACGTGTCGCTGTCTTTGGCGGGACCGGTTACGTCGGCTCGGCAGTATGCGACCGATTAGTCCAACGTGGACACATTGTTACTGCCATTTCGCGACGGGGGGTAAATCCAAAACCGAATAGTGATACACTTAGTTTAGTGAATTGGGTACAGGGGGATGCCACGGATGGCAAGGTCGTTGAAAGGGTGCTTAAGGATTCGGATGCGGCCGTTCATGCTATTGGTACGTCCCGCGAGCCTAAGTTCGTTAAACGACCAAACATTATGTACTAACAAACACACACACACACGCTTTATGAATAACGTCCCATGTGTTTTTTTCCTAACTTTCCTATGTTTCACTTCCGTCGTCATATAAAACAGGATTACTATTCGACGTGGACTCGGGTCTCGGAAATCTGAATAAAATCGTAAGCGGTTCCGGTTCCATCCCCGGAGAGTCCTCCACCTACGATGCCATTACCCGAATGACGGCATACAATGTCATATCTGCCATTGAGAAGAAACAATCATTCAACTTGGGCACGATGATGAATAAAGGTAGTAATCGATATCCATTCTGCTTCGTTAGTTGTGCCGAGGCCGGTTGGCCAAATGTACCCTACGGTGATACCATGGATAATATAGCACCGGAATGGTTACGACGATATTTACTCGCCAAACGATCAGTCGAAACGCGATTGGTCGAATCGAATGCTAAAGTGGGTACGATACGCAGTGCCATCTACCGTCCATCGTTGATATGGGATTGGACTAAATTCGATGTATTACCGGTAATACCGATATTTAACATTGCGGCGGCAGTGGGTGTACCGTTCGTTGATAAGACTGTGCGCGTGGAAACATTGGCAGATGCTATCGTGGCGGGGATCGAAGGGGAGGATGTGGAGGGAGTGCAACGTGTGGGGGAGATGGAAAATATTAGTCAACGAGTTCGATAGAGAGAGAGACAGAGAGAGAGTGGAGTGAATGTTGTGGTAGACGTGAGGTGTTAAGTGACATTTGTTGCTGTTCTCATGGTTGTGTTTGCACCTAAAGATTTCATGGAAGTGTTGATTATTTAACATTAATAAATGATCAAGATTCAAGGACATTTTTCTCTTTTTGGTCATTCTATTATCATCTTTTTTATTCACAATCTTCTCTTGTGAAGGACCATCTCTCATATTTGGTTCTATATCTCGTGTAGCCTTATATTGTCAATTTGTACATGCAACTTATTCAACACACCCAATAATGGATCATTCCCACCCAATTCCTGTATCTGCAATACAATCTTGTCACGTAAACGAATACACTCCTCACGTGCATATCGCAAACTGCCTGCATCAATCATTAGTTGTCGTGCGTATTTCTTCACATCAATGTCATTGGTCCGGCGTTTGAGTATTGATAATAGCTGAACTGACGCAGTCGTCGTCGTCATCGTCGTCGCTGATTGTGTTGTTGCGTCCATTCCTTCTCTCTGATCGGTACCAACGTCACCGCCACCACTACGGATACAATGTATGATAGGATAGCTAAATTTACCCTCCGTCAAGTCCTCACAAAAGCTTTTACCCTTCATGTAGTCTTCGTCGACTAAGTTTAATAAATCATCACGTATTTGGAAGTACAACCCCAAGTTATTTACCAGATATGTGTAATCGATAGTGCCATTCATCGTTGCGAATGCTTGGAGTAAACCCACGGCCAGTCGGAATAACCCACCAGTCTTATCAATGACCATGTTGGTATACTGTTCCTCGGTCGGACAGATTGTGCAATCTCGCCAATGTATATCATATCCTTGACCACGATGTAAATTTAACATTTCAGTAACAAATACCCTCATGGCGATATCATTCTTCAATGATAGACATTGTTCCAACGCTATAAAGTATATGTAATTGGCAGCATTAATAGTCGGGGCTATACCGAATATAGCATGTGATACCGGCACGCCCCGACGTAATGTACTGCCATCTTCAATGTCGTCAATTAATAAACTAGCATCATGTAATTGGGATACAATTAGTTTAATTTTCGAGAGTATATTGGTATTGTCGGAGGAGGTGGAGGAGGAGGAATCGCTTGATTCGGATGATGGGACGTGTAGCCATTGGGTATTGAAGCAGTCGATTAATGTTGTGCGTATATCTTTACCGGGGATAGATGATATGTATAGGTAGGGTTCGAGGAGTACACTGTCGACTGTATGGTGCTGTGTGGATGATGTTGTGGACGACGGGGAGGAGGAGGAAGTATCCTCCTCCTTGGAGTGTTTTTGCTTCTTTTGTTGTTGTCTATTTTGGATGTACCGTTGCAGCTCCTCCTGCTCAATGTACGCATTGATATTTTTGATTAGTCGTTCTCCGTACTGCATTTGAACAATCTGTGTACAAAAGCAGTCGCAGTCGGCAAGCTCATCCAACGACGTAGGGGCTTGATTGGCAACAATACTCATCTTTTGAGAACTCATGATATTCCAGAAAAAGACTTTATTGCCATTCATTTGTTCCTCTTCGGCCCACATATTGACAAGCTTCTTGATCCGCGCCAGGAGCGCATCGGTGTGTATCGTTGGAAGGGTCATTTTTTCACATGTCGTCCGCCGTTTGGCTCCTATACTACCATGGCGGATGATTCTGCTTCGGATTCTTCTCGTTCACCACAACTCGGACGACATGGTTTTAAATTTTGGCGGCACCTCCTCCTCCCCACGGCGGAAGTGACATCAACAATAATGAGTAATAGTTGGGCAGACGAATCCGAGATGGGTGATGATGATGGTGTTGGTATTGGTGGACGCGAAGTTCAACAGCCACAGCAACGCCCGAGATTGCAACTCAAGCCACGGAGTCAGAACCCTGCCTCCGAACACACATCAACATCATCAACGACATCCAAAAGTAATCCGTTTGGTGAAGCCAAGCCAAGAGAGGAAGGTGAGTTAATATATGGAAGTAGTCAAGTGATACTTGTACTCGATCAACATATTTATCAACCTGTCCCATCTACTTCTCTCTATATATCTGTCGCTCTCTAACACGACCTCTCCCTTGTTCTGTTTTCTCATTACGACGCACTCTGCCCAATCGTATTCCCCGTTTCTTCAATATATAGTACTTGCATCCAAGGGTATTGATGCCTCGTTGGTAGATGCCAAGGTCGAGCGTAAGGCGAGTATTCCACGACTAACCGCCGAACAAGATCGACGTATCGAGGCATTACGAAAGGAACTCACCGCCGTCGAAGAACGGTTACGCGAGGCGAATGAAATGGAGTTGCCCGAAGAGGATTTGCGCATTGAATCGGAAAGCAAGCGCGAGGAATTGAATGTGCTGATTGCCGCTTTCCACGAAGCCAACTTTCTCGAAAAGAATAGTGCGACTGGTAGTAGTAATGATGGCAAGTTGTTGGTAAGTACTAATAAACCAACGAGTAGGGAGCATCAGGAGGGTAGTTGGATGAGCGTAACCAAGGATGGCAGTGGTCTTCAACGTGCGCCGTTGGAGTATACTGGTACGACATCCACATCCTCTTCCTCAAAGGACGGTGATGGTGCTGCCGGACCCAAGAAATTCGAACGACCCTCTGAACGACGACGTCGGCTGGAACAGGAAAAAGGAGGTGGTGGCTATGATGATAGGGGTGGGTATGGAGGAGGAGGAGGAGGAGGAAATGACGATGCTTTTTCCAACTTTGGTAACAATCGTGGTGGTGGTGGACGTGGTGACGGTCGAGGAGGAGGAGGAGGGTACAACAATCGTAACAACGATGAGGGGTATAACAATGGTGGACGTGGTCATCAGTCAAATAATAGTAACAATAGTGGGTACAATGAAAAGTACGCAAGTGATCGATACAATTATTGAGAAGTATGGGAACTATGTTCGATATGACGAGAGAGAGAAAAAAGAAAGAGATAAGTCAGGAGGTGGGATGGGAGAGGACATCTAAAAAAATGTGAGGGCTTCTTCCCTCTTTTTCATATATTGCAGATTAATCTAGATTCGTTTATATGATAGATATATCTAGAACACTATATTTACACACGTCCCATAGCCTTTCACTAAGAGGGATGGTCATCTAACACATTTTGTAATTCTGCTACTTAGTATGTATTTGGCCCCCCAAATTCTCGTCGAGTAATTATTCACGTCCCACTAGGACTGATCATCTGCCACCATCACCATTACTACCACCACTAATACGTGTTTCTGTACAACAGAGTATATGTCGCTTAAGTCCTGGTTCGGATTCATCCAAACCCCACGTTGGTCCACCACCACCATAACCATCAGATGATCGTCCTCCACCGATCAATGTTGTATAATCCATACATAACGATGACTGTGATTCTCCCTCCTTTGTTTTAATTAGTACCCAAGTATTCGGTGCATCAATGACCGGTACCCATTGTTGTCCTACATCCTTGGTAGTGGTAGTAAAGTGTGTTCCAGTAAGTGGTGGCTGTGATGGACCATTCGGACATACTTGTTTTATTGGACATAACTGTTGATCTTTTTTAGTAACACAAAATCGTAATGCATCCACATGCGTCCCACCGGACCACCCGCCCACTTCGATACTGTACCAAGTTGGATGTAACAGGTTCGTAGATGATGGAGGAGGTGGTTGTATTATATCCTCGACACCCATATTAGCATCAACCTTCGGTATTAATGATGATGCTATAGTTGATTGTATAATATCTGGTCGTCCACCTTCCCAATCTTGACCTTCTTCACCAATGGGGATTATATTCTTCATATCATTGGCATGTTCCCACCATAACTTTGGCTCATCTTTGCCTGCAGCAGTAGTAGCAACAGCAGCAGCAGTTCCATTATAACTATTATTCTGCGATCGCAAGGAAGTGTGCGTATGTGCCAATCCTTCCATAATAGCAATACTCATTAATGTTGCAAATCCCACCAAGCATGATGCGGATAACAAGTATCGTACCCATCCATTACGATTAGCAATATTATTACTACTGAAAGTTGCAAATAATGATTCGGATGATATATTCTTATACCGACGTGATCGTAATTGTCTGCGTTGATGACGTCGTCGTTGTTGTTGATCGCCATGATAGAACTGTGGATCAATGCCCATATCATCACATAGACGATGCAAATTCGATTCTTCATCTTCATTAACAATATTATTACGCTTGCTCCTAGTACGTCGCTGTTCCTCCGGCGTTCGATCTAATTTATTCTTCCGTTGTGTATGATATCTGTTTTTTCTGGTAGGAGGCATTATTTTTTGTCGAAAACTTCGTATCAATGCCATATTACGACTACGATGTTGCTGCTGCTCCTGCCGAAGTAAAACCTCGTTGGTTATGGCATTTACTAATTCGATTGATACCCCCTCCTCCTTCTCACCCTCCTTCTCCTCGTCGTTTTTCCATTCACGCATCAATAATTGGACATCATTGCCATCATCTTCTGGGATCGGTGAGTCATTCGTCTTCGGATGGATCGAATCTTCTTCTTCAGGAGTGTCCTCGACTACTTCTGCGCCGTTTGATTCTTCCTCCCATAGCGAGGCATTGGCAATTGATGATCCCCCCATAATAGTTATCAACATCGCCTCACCGTCGACGACATTGCTGTTGTCATTATTTGACATCTCCCTTCCTCTCTTTCTCGTGTTTCGTCAAGGGGGAGCACGCATCCCCTGCATCCCGAAAAAGTCATGCGTAAGATTCGTTGACAAAATAATGTTACGATGATGTTGGTAGCGATGAAGTCGATGCTGCTATTGGTTGCTCTGGTGAACGCGCTTGCTATTAAAAGCAAGGTTGGAGATTTTGACTTTTACAAATTCAGTATGGCACATCAACCAGAATTCTGTCGCTGGGTAGATCAACGAACAGGTGAAAGTAATGAAAGATTCTGGGGATGTCATAGTGCCAATGAAAAGGTGACATATAAAGAAAGTTGGGAGGGACAGCTGACTATACATGGTCTGTGGCCACACTTATACAACGGATCACACCCTACAATGTGTACAGATGAAAAGTTGAATCCTGCTCTCCTTGCTGGATTAGAAGCAGCCATGGAACAAAATTGGACTAATATAAGACATCTAAATACTAAACCACGGTCGTCAACGTGGTCCTACGATGATACATCATTTTGGAGTCATGAAT
>Ga0247843_1006011_pt1 | contig 16238 bp, 9 predicted proteins | sample LaCruzMarch2017__FD_192420 | JGI IMG/M metagenome (GOLD analysis project Ga0247843, IMG submission 192420) | Freshwater microbial communities from meromictic Lake La Cruz, Castile-La Mancha, Spain - LaCruzMarch2017_8m | ecosystem: Environmental > Aquatic > Freshwater > Lake | place: Spain... | reverse complement strand
ACTTTCAGCGTTCAATCGAGTTCCTGACGATTGGGTTCGAGAACGCAGAACCTTTGATAGCTACGTGCGGGCCAGCTTTGGCACTACGAATCCAGATATCTGCTGAGCAAACGCCTGCTCACCGAAGTCTCGACCATCGAGTCAGTCATCATGTCGCTCGATTGGTGCACACAAGCGCGACAGCCATCGAGACAAAGCGGTGCCGACAGCCTGAAAACTTGATCGGCAAGACGTGCCTCGGGGCTCAGAGAGTCTTCCGCGACACCATCAAGTTCCTTGTAAGCAACAAGTAGCTCTCTTAATCCCGACGAGGCATTGTTTTGTCCTTCAGTCACCGCGCGAGACACCAGCTCCCAATCACTAGGATCGCGGCCAAACTCAGTGGAAAGGACTTTGCGCACCTCTTCAATCTCGGACGCCAAAGTGTAGAGTGAGAATTGCCGACCGGATACGGACTGCTCCTCAAAGAGAATTCGCAGAAGCTTTGTAGGCATCTGTGTGGAGGTGTACGTAGGATCCATAGCCTCTAATATCTGCTTCAAATCTCGTGTGCTTCGGGGGTCACGGTTTTTCCATTCTGTATGTTTTTCAGATTGGCTCCAGAACTTGACCATGAGGTTATCTTCATCGGCGTTCGGGCACTCGGAGATAAAGCCCTCAGAGAAGTGCGCAAGAACTTTGCCCCAGTTCTCCTCGACAGCTCGGATTGTACCGTCTCCTTTTGCTCCAGCTTCGCACACCGTAATGATCGGATTTGAAGTGCCGCTGAACTGCGCTGGTAAGCGTACGTGCGCTAGCAGTCGATTGTCGTCGCCTTGCCCGACTAATGCCAGCGACTGCTTGAACCGCAATGCAAGCGCGTTGAGAACCGAACTCGCAAGATATCGCTTGAACTGAGCTTGATCGGCGACGTCAGAGAACACTTGGCGCACGAGAGTTTGAACGGGTTTTCCAGAGAGTGCTTCTGCGGTCTTCTGAACACGCCTCTTCGTGTACATCGGATGGTGTGCCAGTAACTTCACGCGTGTAGATTCAAATAGGCGGCTCAGTGCTTCGCCGTCCCAGCGCTTCAAGATCGCGTTGAGTTCCGTGCGTAAGGCTTGATCCCCGGCTGCAGATACAAACAGGTCGGCGCCCCGCCTTGCTTGATAAGCGTTGAAACCTTGGCTCATTGCACGAGATTCGATCAAGAAACGCATGAACTGGGCACGGTAGTGTTTCAGTTCTCCTGCTCGCTTCGCATTTGTAGTTAGGTCCTCGTACGTCAGGTCGATGAAGGCACCGAGTTTTTCGGAGTTGAGTTTGACTTGAACACCTTCTGTGTCCACCGAGTAGCCATGAAGGAGCGGCTGGGCAGTTGTGGCGTCTGAGAAAACTTGGACCAGCGACTCCGACTCACGATCCTGCTTGGAGAACTTTAGTTCGCAGTCGGCCGCCCAAAAAATGCGAGCTGCCGTCAGACCTGCATCCGCATCTTTTAGAGTTTCCCCAGCGAATACCCTGGCTTCGAGCAAGCGGCTCAAGGCCGGGGAGACCGGCAAGTGACGACTCTTGCTCTCAACTGCACTTATGAGCACCGTACCCCGCAATTGAGACCGGCTGTCATGATTGATCGTGTCTTTTAAATTCTTGGCTTCGCGGACATTGGGTGTCTCCGACGGCACAAAGTCTAAATGTCCCTTCCAGTCGCTTTTAAACATCTCCCCAAGATAATCGAGCTTTACAGAACGCGGACGAAATATCTGCAAACTCACATTGCAAAGCAGTTCATGGGCATCGCTAGGAATGTTCTCCAACAACTCTTCTTTGGTATTCCAAAGCTGGCGATACTCTCCGGTCTTGTAGTCATCAGTTTCGAACCACGGAGCGGTTCCCTGTGCCGGCGGGCGCCAGTACACTCGGGTAGCATCAAACCGCCTGGTAGCATTTCCAGGGGCGATCGTAGGGAAGAGAAAAGAGACATCCTCCTTTGGAGGCGTGGCTCGCTGTCCGCCTGATACTTGTAGTCCAGTTATGGCGACCGACGGCAAGTTTATTGTATCGAACAAAAGGTCAGGGCACCAATCGAGATGCTGGCGAAGCGCCTCTATCCTCCTGATAGACGTTATCTCGGGTAGGTGCATTTTGGTCGCAAGCTTCCAGAACGAAAGCACATCTTTTGCTTCCAGTCGCTGCCAAATATCCGGCCCAAAAATCGCTTCTGGCAACGGCGCTGCCGCTAGCAGAGCCGACGTTGAGATCCTGCCGGTAGCAGTGAATGCAGCCACAGTCTCCGGTGAACGCGCGAGACCATCAAGTAGCGCACAAAGCACCTGTCCACGAACGACAAAAACGTTCTCAGGGTTGAGGGGGGTGTCAAACCCTTGGGGTGAAATCATCTTGAGAGGATTGCGGAACCACCATCTGTCTCTTGCTGAGTACATGGAAAGCGTTACGCCGGTAACCGGGCGGTCGTCCGAGCCTCGGCCGCCTCGCCCCTTTCTTTGAACGAAGCTAGCGAGATTGAGGGGTGAGTAATGTTGATAAACGAGCGCTATGTCAGGGTCATCGTATCCGACCTCTAGAGACGAGGTGGTGAAGATTATGTCGGACTGCTTGATGACCTCTTCAACTCTACCGCTCGCCTTAGACGAGACCGTCTGCCTTGCGACTTTCAGTGATTGGCCGGGATTTCGAAAGCCCTTAGTGCCCCATTGCCGTGCATCATTCGCGGCAAACCACCAGCATTCTCCCTCCGTGAAGCGATCGCACGATAGCGGATCACCGCAGCAGCCATCTATAGGATGACCAGCAGCGTCATCGCCGTACTCTAAAGTGCGATACTGCGACAGATTCCTGATCTCTTCCGCATCTATATAAGCGCTGTGCAATCGGCGCATTTTGTCGAGTGAGTCAAAGAACACAAGGCTCCGATAGCCCCCATCCTTTGCGGTTCTCCGGCGCATACCGTGTGCCAGGCACATGAGTGCCTGAATGGTTGTTGATGCACCCGCGATGTCTCGCTCTCGAGATTCGATTTCTGGCTGAACAAAGTAATAATATTCACGTCCACGCGGGTTCTTACTAAGCTCGCTCGGCTCGGGTCGGATAACTTCCACGTCGTTCCTGCCGATCAACCGACCCCAAGCATAGGCCGGGTCCCCGATCGTTGCGCTCATTCCAATAGCGAGCGTAGGGGGCTCTCGGTTGGAGTTTATGTCACATCGAGCTAACGCACGGCGCAGGGCCATTCCCACCTGCGCGCCATGAATGTGTGTATAAAGATGAATTTCGTCGGCCAGGACAGCGCGCGGAGCACAGAATCCGGGTTTGTCCCCAAACAGTATTGAATACTTGGGCGTATGCATCCACTGATGCAGACTGTCGGTCGTAGGTAAGAAAAAATCGGGAGGCGTCTCGCAGAGGCCTTGTTTGCTGCCAATCCAGCTATCGAATTGCCAATTGCAATGGGCGCATCTGAGGAGATCCGCCCCGTTATATCCAGCGTGTGGTTGCAAGTGCAAAGGCGCGCCACAATCGGGTTCCGGGCAATCGAAGAAGGGAAATCTGAGTCCCTTCTGGCCGTCAGCTTGCCATGTCTCCGCGTAGTAGGACTTAAAGTAGGAGCTTTCGATGTTGAAATCGCTTGGAACTTCACTCGTCTGCATACCGATTGATAGCTTCGGCGCGCCATGTATTCGAGCGCAAGCGTTCAGATAGTAAGCTAACCGCTGCGCTTGGTTGGCAACAAGACGTACTCTTGGGTAAGCGAGTACTGCCTTGACACCGGTTACGCGGCTCAGCTTGTCTCCAATTGCACCTGCGATTAGAGGCAGGATCGCAGCTTCTGTTTTGCCCGATCCAGTGTTCGCCGCAATTGCCATCGTCGGAGAAGCTTGGCCCGTCCATGCCAGGAGACCATGACTTAGCGCTCTTGCTTGAAAGCCCGCCAACAGCGGGTCATCGGTTTTCCATAGAGAAGAGAATGCTTCGACGACGCAGCTTAAGCCTACCTTGTATGGTTCAGGCAAACGCCCTTCCATGTCGTTAGCTGTGCTTCTTAAAGAAGTTTTCCGTTCGGGTTTGTTCCGATCGGTCACTTCCAGCTTCAAACTGCGGACAAGAAACGGCTGACGGTCACTATCGTCGGAGCGGAATCTTTGCTTGACGAGGCGTATCTCGCGGGCAAGTTCTGCCATTCGCGAGCGCAGTCTTCCTTCATCCGCGCAAAGAACAAACCCTTGTTGCTGTAACCGGGCAATGCGTTCGGTTGTTTCCGTGAGGTTGAGCTTTGCTTTTCGGCTGAGCTCTACAATCGAAGTCCATGCTTCGAAGATCCCGAAATTGACTCGCTCTGCGTCCATGTCTTCGAGAACGTTGAGGAGCTTGAAATCGTCCTCCGAAAGCGCGCCGTCAGGAATATAGACAACGTCCTTGTCGGCGGTGAGATCCTCGCTTGAGCCCAATTCAACGACTTCACTCTTCGCGGTTTGCTTTAAAGTAACAACACCCTCTTTTTTTAAGTTCTCGAGGATTGGACGAAATAGGTCTTTGCCAGACGCATCCATCCAAGCGAACCGATCGCGGATCTGATTGTAAAACGGCGAAGTAGCTTCTCTGATAACGCGGCGAATCCGCTCGCGCACCGTCTTTTCGTCACATGCATAGACCGGGCGTTGATGAGTTAGTGGGGATGCTTGCCATTGGTGTGCGACCTGTTTTGATGGATCATGCTTAAGGCTGATCCATCCGATATGATGGAGTTGAACACAGTCTTCGAATGGCTCTCGGTGGATAGCTTTCTGAATGACCCACATTTTGACTTGGAATGAGAACTGTGCGGTCGCTGATTTCCTGATGACCTCGAAAACGTTCTGAAGCCCAATCGGCAAGTCTTCATGCGAGGCAATTGAGGAGTCCGGCACATCTGATACATCTCCGATGATCGGCTTCTCAGCGCCTGTTCCTAGCGCTCTGACTTCAACTTCGATCGGTGGGCCGCCTGACTGTTCAACGCTCAACGTTCCGACATACTGACATTCATAAACAAATTCGCGTAGTAGTTCAGCGAGATCCAGAACCTCTTGGTCTGGGGGAAGGGTATCAAGCAGTTTCTTGCTTATGATAAGAATGAGCTTTGACTTTGCGCGCGTCGTCGCAACATTGAGACGTTCTTTTGAGAATATGAACTCACTTTCGGTCAAAGCGAATTCAGGGTCTGAGACGCAATACGTCAGGATGACAGCGTCTCGCTCTTTTCCTTGAATGCGGTCGACTGTTTCGACGAACGCACCCTTTTGGATGCGCGAAGACAGTCCTCTTCGGATGAGCGCGTTTTGTGCTCGGTGCGGACTGATGATTGCAAGCCGCTTTTGCCAGAAGTCTTGCGGCGAGAGAAAGCTGCCGTCTGGATTTTCCGAGAACTCATAGAGTTCATCCGCCAATCTGCAGGCGAGAGTTGCTTCAAAAGCGTTCGATGTCGACGCGACAGGACCATCGTGGAGAAGGACAGTAATCGGAAACTCGGGATCTAGCGCCGCCTTAACATACCCCGACAAATCTGCTGCCCATTCCGACTTTAGCTTAAGGTTCGAATGCTCCGGCGGCACGATTGAGGAGAATTTTCCGGTGTAGAATTTCTGTTGAGGAAACCGTGTCAAGGTTTCGTTTAAACGAAAGGTTTCGTCCAAAACGAACTCGGATACGTCGGCTGACTTTAGGAACTGATACAGAGATCCTCCGATGTCGCGACCATCCACTTTAGTTTCTCGTACCGCACGTATGGGTGGCAGCTGTTTGTCGTCCCCAGCAACGACAATGCGTCCACCTTTTGCGAGTCCAGCAAGGGCCATCAATCCATGTGACAAGACCAACTGCGAAGCTTCATCGATGCACACAAGGTCGAAGAACCGTCCTGCCTGATCCTCTTCTGTTGGGAGGTTCGTTTGATTGAGAAATCTGTTCAGCCCCCAAACAGTCGCTCCAACAACGACAGGGCCGGCAACGAGCAGTTGCGCCAAACGGCCAGTCCTTGAAGCGTCACTCTCGAGGTGAATAGCCGGATCGATATGACCATCGGCCGGATTCCCGAAAAAGATCGTCGAGAAGCGATCAGAAGGCTCTAGCTTCTGGACCTCTTTAGCAACCGCTTCTAAGAGGTTTACTGTGGCGTTTCGAGTGAAGGCAGACACGAATACGCGTCCCGGTTTTCCTGCCAAGATCCGAGCTCGGACATATCCAACAATCAACTTCGAAAGAAGGTATGTCTTACCGGTACCTGGCGGACCTAAGATCAGGCCGGCGCGCTTGTTGGCCAGACCAATCCAAGCTTCTTCTTGAGCGCGTCGAAGGGGGAAATCGGAAGTTTTCGAAATCAGCGGTTTGATGACGTTGGTCAACCCGCTCATCCAAATGTCAGGATCCACCGGTTGGTTCGAAAACTGAGAGGGTTCTCTCAAAAAGTGCAGGATATCATCTCGAGTTCGCGTCATGTCGAAGCTCCTCCGAGGAAATTGATGAAACGGTCTACTCGGTCGGTGTTTACATCGAAGAATACCTCGTCGACCCACCAGTCTTTGTTTCCTGCTGCCGACATCTTGGAGTGGAGAGCCAACCTTTCCTGATCGTTGAGTTGTGACTTCCTAATCGAGATCCCTATTCGCCGTGCGCCGATCCACTTGATTTGGCAGCGGTAGGAAGACCAGAGGCTGGGCTCGAGGACACTATCCGGTTCACCATCGCTTAGGATCAAAGCGAACGTTTCTCTAGAAAGTTCGCTGTCAAGAAGGTCATTGACGCTCTCGAGCACGAGTTCACCTTTAGCCCCTTCGTTCGGCAATAGAGTCAGAGGACCAAGTGTGCGGCCCGTTTGCAGCCGGACAGTCTTTGCTCTCGAAAGCCGCACGAGCGTTGCGAGCTTTCCAGATCTGTTCTCGAGCAGTTCAAGGGCTTTGAGCGTGTCGAGGTCTTCCAGGTTTATTGGGTCAAATGTTTCCTGAAGACGGAATGGTTTCTTCCGTAGACGAAGCATCTTATCACCGTCAGTGGCCAACAAGGATTCATGCTTCGCGAAGATCCACTCGGTGACCGCTCGCGTTGCGGAAAGTCTGCGCCGAACATCTTCTTCGATGTCAGAAAGCGCCACCGAATTGGGCCTTTTTTCGCGTAAGCCTCGCACAATGTCGATGGACAGGAGAGCGGAGAAGCGCCGCTCAAAGATCTCGTCTGGACGATACGACAGATTCGTTTCGCCCGCGGTGAGAAGAGTTTCGCTAACCTGACGCAGATCGTGAGAGACGGAAACAGGAAATGAGAAGAGTTGTTCGATCGTGCTTCGGATCGAAGTAGCCGGCAGATGGTCGATGCCGCGTAGTTCAGGTTCTGGTATCACTTCTTCCGGCGGAAAGAGTCTAACTAGATTGATCAACCCGACTCTGATCTTTGGATTATCGAGATGGCGCTTTACGGCTTGCTGCAGATACTCCGCCTCCGCAGGTTCGTAGATATAGATGTGCGCTCTTAATTGATCGGCTGGATCGGCTGATTGGTTGTGCCGATCGATCGCTTCGAGATCTTCAATAACTTGAGTGAACACATCGACGAGGGCACCTACCTCTGCTTCGCTATCAGTGTTGGGCAGGACCCGGATTAGTTCCCGGGTCTTCGATTTCTCGCAGTAGAGATATCCAAGTGTAGCCAATTGATCGTCAATTGGATCGGCGTCCACGCAAAGATAAAGCGAAACATCGGTTCGCGGCGGCATGAGGTAAGAGTGATTTTCCGGACCAGGTCGGATCGCGTTGTCGCGAAGTGCTTCTGCCCTTTGGATCAGTGCATCTATTCGCCGCGTCAGCGTCCAGCCCGCGCCGCCGGACAAAGCCTGGGCGCTGGTACTTGCGGCGAGGGCGGCAACGGTTGAAATGCCGGATCTGAGCAGCGCCTTTTTAGCTTGTTGTGATAAACCAGCGACAGCGGACACACTCCGTTCAGAGGCGGGTAGTTCTGGAGAAACAGACTTTTCACAATGAGGAAGAAACTTGCACTGCTCGCATTTGAAGTAGACGTGAAAGAAGGTGTCGTCCCGCTCTTTTGATACCGGCGCCTTCAGAATGGACGGCAACTCGCTGCGGCAGAATTGCTCGACTTGTCTCTTGTAGGGCCCGAGATTGAAAGCTTCGATGCCCCAAGTTGTCCCGTCTATAGGTCCCTCATCCGGAAACCGCCAAATTTCCGCTTCTTCGGACACATCTGCATCGATCTTCAGTTCATCAAGGCTTGCCTTCAATAATAAGGCGTAGAACGCGACTTGAGCCTTGTGAAATGCTTTCGCCGATCGCGTCGCCTTTATGTCGATGACTTTGAAAACCGCTCTGTTGTTGATCAGATCCCGCTGAATAAGGTCCGGCAGATTCAATCTGATTTCTATGTCGTCGATTGACGTAAGAAAGTCGGGTATCGAGCGGGGCTTCACATTCAGCTGTGCAGCATAGCGAGCGCCATCTTGGCTGCGCAGAAAGCGCAGCGCCACTGCCTCATCCAGTTTGGCGAACGAATCAGACGACTTGCGAGGCAGAAGCACTTTCTCTCGCCGAGACAGTTCGTTGACGAGAGCGGCTTCAAAATCAGTACCCTTGATTGCCCATTGGCTTTCGCGCGTATCCTGAATGATGGGGATCGAAGACAGTTCGGACGGTGCGATAGATTCGTAGCGCGTTTTGCGTTCACATTTATACTGAAACCACCCCTTGATGGTTGTGCCGCTCACTCCTCTGGCCACAATCCGCCTCTCGAACTCACCCAACGTGATGATATACCTCTCCTGGCTCGCCGGGGTTCCCCCTCTGAGTCAAGAAAAATCACTCTCACGTGGAAGAGGTTTCGGTTACGATTCGGAGGATTATGTGATTTTCTCCGGAGAACGGTCTCGTTCGCCGGCGCGCTTACGTTCGGCCTAACAGCCGCCGGCTTCGGCGGCGTGTAAGGAGCTCCTAGCGCAAAACTTCGAATGTCGGTGGTTCGTCTGCGCGGTTCGCGGACCAAATCACGGCTAGACGATGGTTCAGATCAAATCACAGCGATGTGGTCTTGGTCCAATTGATGTAGCCCGATCTCCTGAGGTCGCATGAGGGGCAAGACCCGCAACCGCGGCCCCATTCATGCATTTTGTCGGTTACCCCATTATAGCAAGTGAGCGTTTCTGTTCGAATAAGGTCAACAAGCGCAGACCCGCCAATCTCATCTGCCAATGCCCAGGTATCTGCTTTGTTCAGCCACATCAGCGGTGTGTCGAGGACAAATCGGCTCTCCATGCCTAGGTTGAGGCTGGCTTGAAGGGATTTGATGGTGTCGTCTCGGCAATCAGGGTAGCCAGAATAGTCCGTTTCGCAAACACCCGTCACGATGTGCTTGATGTTTCTGCGGTACGCGACAGCTGCCGCCAGTGTTAAGAAAAGAATGTTGCGGCCAGGCACGAATGTGCTGGGCAGCCCATTCTCCAACATCGTTATCTCGCGTTCGCGGGTAAGTGACGTATCGCTGACGTCCTTGAGGACGGAGAGATTCAGCACGCTGTCCGAGTGAAGGTGGTGGGCGAGTTCTGGCAGACGGCTGCGCAGTTGGCTCAAGAAGACTTGACGGAATTCGAGTTCGACAACATGGCGTTGCCCATAGTCAAATCCGATCGTTTCGACGTAGTCAAAATGCTTCAGAGCCCAAGCGAGACACGTCGCAGAATCTTGTCCTCCCGAAAACAGGACCAAAGCGCGTTTCGTCATCAGAATTCGGACCCATAATATGACACTCTGTCCTCTGTGGAATCACGCAGGACCGTGACACAGTGGAGTCCGGGTAGGGCAGGATGTAAGTGCTTCCAGATATATGCGCACAGATTCTCCATCGTTGCGGGCCCTAGATCGTTGATCTCATCCAAGAAACGATGATCCAGCTTATCGCGGATGTCTTGAAGGTGCTGCGCGACCAGGCTTGAGTCCATGATCATCCCCGACATCTTTTCGGGAACGCCGCGCAAAGTCACTTCAGCTCTGAACGAGTGACCATGGATGCGTCGGCTGCCCTCAGTTTCGATTTCTCGATGCAGCGTATGCGCAGCGTCAAATCGGAATTGCTTTACAAGTTCATACATTTCGGCCGAGCTCCAAATCCGCTCCGTCAGGCTGCGGACGTGTCCACGAGATTGAGTTTGAGTTGCTGGTTTCGCTTCGCACGAAGGTTGGCAATCACGATAGTGTCGAGGTGTTTGGCCAAGGTCATAATGTCCCGACCCGTGACATTGATTGCCTTCCAGTGACGGGTATCGCCGTCGCCAAAGTCCCAGGTCCCTGAAGTCCAAGCCGTCTGGCCCCGAAGGCAGCCCAGATGTTCAGCGAACTCTTCCCAGGTGCGGGCGCCTTCCAGCACGGCAAGCGTTTCCATCACATATCCAAGGGCCTGAATTCCTGCGCCGTGGACGAGGCGAGACGTCTTTGGTGTATGCCCCTTCCAATCGTCGGGGAACACCATCTGAACCGCCTTATAGAACTCGCTCGTCAGCCTGACGCATTTTTGCTTGCCGTGCGGCTGTTTGACCAACTCTCGCATGATTCCATCGGTTAATGAGTTCATCATCACTTTTTGAACCGCCGTGTCCCGAATGACGCCGGCTGGATTCGTGTGCTGATAAATCAGGCCTTTAAGAGAGGAGTATCCCAGGTAGTTCAGTTTGGACGTCAGTTCTGCGGCTACAGACCGGCTTTGCATACGATCAGGCAGCCCATCGACGGTCGGAAGCAGCTCATAGATGAGCGACTTCGGCAAAGGCTTCGTATTGTTGATGAGGACGAACTGGCGCCGCAGCTCTTCTTCTGTCTTGCAGATTAGGACCGAGACAAACAGCTGAAAGTCGTCGCGGCCCGTTTGACTAAGAGCGCTGAGCCGCTGTTGGCCATCAACCACAAGACCGGGAGGACCATCGCTCGTATCGATGATGATCTTGCAGATCCCATTTTTGGCAGCTTTGACTTCGACTTTATCGATGAATGCAACGACGATCGCGTTGGGCAAAACGGCCTCAGGTTTGCTGAGATAGTCTTTGATTTCGCGAATGTGGGAGGCGACCTGTGGACGTTGAAATCCCGAGACTTCGCCCTCTTGATCGCACGTAATGCGCTCGATTGTCGAAAACGACAGCACCTGCTTAGCTGTCGCTGCGAAGGTCAGGACGCAGTGTTCCGGACTTTGCTGAGCATAAGCTGCGGAAAACTCGATTTTGCTCATAGAAGACTACCTTGCTGACCCGAAAGATTTTGGACGACAGTATTGAAAACACTCAGATTGTGCATGCCGCGCCGCTTATTGCGATTACTTCCGCGGAACAGAACTACCTCGATTCCCGCCTGCTTGCAGATCGCACAGCCGCATTCGTCCCACGGCCGCCTACCCAGCGTCTCGCGGTAGCGGCTCTCGAGGACTTTGATGGTCGGGAGGCCCTCTACCTGTTTGAGCGGCAAGCCCATCGAGAATACGGCGCTATACTCCAGTACAGACTGCAAGCAATCTTCGAGTTTGCGCTCGCTTCTCGCATAAGAACGAAGCGCCGTTAGCGCTTCAGATTCAAGATCCACCAGCGCTTCGGATAAGGCCTGGCCTTGCTTGACCATGCGCATGAGCCGAGGGTTTTCCAGCGACTGCGGAATACGTATCGCGGTGAAGTAGTCGAGCTTCCCGTCAGCATTTGCTAGCCAGTAGTTGGCCCGAGCATCTTTGAAGGCTCGGATGAGCGGCGAGGTCGTGTCGAAACTCGATATGTTGAAAGGCAGGAATTCGTGAATATCATCTGCCTTCGCAAATCCCAGGACATGGATTTGAATGTTAGGCGGGATCGCATCCCGAATTGATCGTAAGCAGTTTTTGATCTGATCGGACTTCAAAGGAACCATACCGCCGACGGCGAGATAGCTATAGCCCATCGCAACCAGGCGACGTGCCGCTTCAGCCATGCTCTCGGGCGACCAGCCCTGGACCACACCGAGCGGCATGATAGGGCGAGACTGCTTTACTTCGGCGAGGAAGCCCTCAGCGTTCGCAAGCGTAATGTCGTATCTTCGACGCGCTTCCTGGCTGCCGCCTGTAAGACCAATGAGTGTATCGTCAAAGTCGAATATGATGTGGTCTACGGAACAGCCATGCGTGAAACCGCACGTGTCATAAAACTCTGCGGTATCGGCAGGTGTGTACGGAGGAACGTCATGCTTTACATATGTAAACGCGCCGCAATCACCAAAGATACTCATGTGCTCGAGATGCGGCTGGTTTAGGCGAAGAAAGGCACGGGCTCCCTCGCGCTTGAAGCGCATCGCTTGTGGGCTTGAGTATTTGCCGGCCACACCTTTGTCGCCGACGATCCCGCGAGAGACGAGCATTCCGTCATAGGGCGGAGCCTTGAGAATTTCGTGGGGATACACATCATCCCAGTAGACTTCGCGGCCCTTAGAAAATCGATCATTGATGAAGTCGAAGTTGGGATCAACCATGTCCAGGCTGTCGGCAAAAATGAACTTCATGTCACCGGCCTCGACAGTTCACGGTCTTTCCGGAACATATAGGCCTTCAAACCTTTGATATGCTTTTGCGTGGCTTGAACTTCGTCCCAGGCCCAACCGAGTTCTTCCCACTCGCCCTCAGTCCACCGACAGTAGGGTGCAAGTCGTTCAAGCGATTGACGTACACTCTCGGCTTTCTCTGCCGAGGAGTCGGCCCGGGTCCAAATCGGATCCATCAAGGCGCCCATCACTCTGATGCCCGCCGAGTGCATCAGACGGCTTTCGCTTGGAGGTTTGCCCCAAGCGGTCGAGAAGACATTCCTGACCTGCGTCCAGTATATGCAAAGCGTCTGGTAGTGCTGATCAAGGCCAGCTTCCGTCGAATAGACCGACAGCGATCCGCCAAGTCTGAAATTGTCCTTGATTGCTTGGATCAACGCTGTATCCGCCACAACGGGACCAGTGGCACCCGCGTTGGACTCGCGGCGGATCAAACCGCGGAATGGCGAACCTGGGTCAATGCTAAGTGCGTGACAGAGTGCGCTCGGTGTTTTGCGCATCGACAAGTCTCGCGGCAGATCAACGCCGACTTCAGGCAAGAGCTCATCGATAAGCCGGGAGGGCAGGGGCTTGGCCTTGTTGACCAGAATGAACTGCTCTCTCTGAACCGCAATTTCACTGGATTCAAAAGCGATGACGGGCACAAGCAAATCAGATCGCTTGGCTTTAGCGAGCGCAAGGGCGCGTTGTTGTCCGTCTACAATCCAGGCGGCTCGCTTTCCTTCAGGGCGAACAGGGATCGTTAAACGCCCTGCTTCAACAAGTTCGTCTTCTTGTTTTGGTCCGCGCGATTTCTCGAATTTCACTTCCGGCGAAAGCGCTAAAATGATTGCGTTCGGGAACAGAACATTCCCTCCACCGAGAAATTCGGCGATTGCAGAGACGTGGGTTTTGATTTCACGGCGTTGAAAGCCGACGAGTTCATCATCGTCTCGGCGCACACGTGAAATGTCAGCAACTCGCGATATCTGGTCGCCGTATATGAAGAAAGCATAGATGTTCACGTCGCCGCTTTGCAACGTCCGGAGCGCGCGGATGGAAATGTTCTCAGTCGGATCTTTCATTCGCCCACCGCGCGCCGCATTTGCACTGTCAGGAACAGTCGCTTGAACCGGCTCTGCTCACAGCCAAGGTTCAAGTCGTCGCGAAATCGTCTCAGCATTCGTCCTGAGCGCCCTTGGACGATGTCCCAGTCCCGTTCTATAAGTGAAATAGCTTCTTGATCGCTTACGCGCACTCTCGCGGGCCGTTCGCGGGGTACAAGCTTTGCCAGGCATTTTTTTACCCGCGCCGCATGGCCCGCCGCCGATTCAGGTAGTTCACAAAAATGCTCAGCAAAATGGCGCATAGCTCGTTGCGCGAAATCGCCTTGAGTGCCGGCATGGTCGCCGCCTAGGGCATCAATCCGATCATCATAAGGCATCCACTGATCGGCAAGCTTCGGAAAGCGATCACTTGGATTCTGTTTGATGAAAAGACGCAAACGTGTCCGACGATCTTTTGACCATCCACTCAGCTCGTTGCCGATCATCTCTAGATAAGGTTCCGACAATGCGAAGAGGATTAGGCCGGAAGTTGGCGGGAGATCCTTGTGAAACACGGAAGCCAATTTGAGTTCTTGCCACCAAACGCTCGCGTCCGAGCCCGTCTTTGCTAAGATGCTGTCGGGCGAGGCTTGTGCCAGCGTCAGATTATAAGACGGCACATTCATGTCAGCGGGCACAAGACCGAGGCCCGCCGACAACACAAAGAATTCTGCGTTCACAGTTTCCGCCGCCCTTTCCGCCTCACGAAAGGCCCGGCCCAGGTAGAGTTCTTTCGCCGTCCCCTGTCTTTCCGCTCTACCCAGCCTGGTTGACCAGGCGCGCGCGACATCGCGGGGTTTGCCGGCCGGCAAGACTCTACCTAACAAATTAGTGGGCGCCGCCGCGCGCTTGCGGTTGGTGCATGTCGTCACAACCAAATGTCTGCGAATTGCGGCCACGTGAAAAACACTTTTTTGGGAAACTGCAGAAAAGTGTAAAACACATCGACAAAAAATCTCCAAGCGAATAGTTTGAAATCAAGGAGCGATTTGTCGGGGCGCTTCGATCTTGAAATGGAGGACGAATCCGCTGGCCGAACGCATTGCAGTATCTGAGATTTTTGGCCCAACCCTTCAGGGCGAAGGCCCGCATGCCGGTGAACCTACGGTGTTCGTTCGCACCGGAGGATGCGATTTTCGCTGCTCGTGGTGCGATAGTCTGCACGCCGTAGATCCTCAGTTTGCTCCGACTTGGCTGCGCATGGATCCGACTGAGATACTCGCTGAACTATCGAAACTCTGGACAGCGGCGCCGCCTTGCAGCTTGACCTTAAGCGGAGGCAACCCCGCTATCTGGAATGGGTTAGGCGCTGTTGCGGCTCATTGGCCCGGTCCGGTTCGGCTGGAGACTCAGGGAACAATCGTTCCTACCTGGCTCAGCGAAGTCACAACGATTGTGGTGAGTCCGAAACCTCCGAGCAGCGGCCAGCCAGGGAGTTCGCAGTTGCAGGAGTTTATGCAGTCTGTGCCGAGCACCTGCGAAACCGTCTTTAAAATAGCCTGTGATACTCGAGATGATTTAGAATGGGCGGTTGCCACACATGCGCCTTACAAACACCAAGCGCCGCTCCTGTATATTCAGCCAGTAAATGATCCGACCACTGATCTCGGGAGAGATGAACTGATCGCGCGGTGGGAAAGGCTGTGGGGGTGGCTCAGTCCGATGAGATTGCCTTATGTTCGCCTCTCGCATCAACAGCATGTTCTGGCGTGGGGCAACACAAAGGGCGTATGAAACGTTTGCCTTTCAATGAAGCACATGCGTTGGCGCAACGCTTCCCATAAGCGGGGCAACGAGCAAAATTCGCCATCATCTGGTCGGATATCTTCATTGATTCAGGAACAAGTTCCACGACTGATAAGCGGTACCTAAACCTAAATATCTGCGTCGGTCTTCTTTTCAGGTTCAATCAACACTCGCTATCTGACTCCGCCTCAACGGATTTTCCTCCCCAGCCGGCGGTGGGCGGACGGCGCCTTTGCCAGAGCGCGGTCGCCGCGCAAGGGGGCGGGACTTGATCACCTCTAATCGTCCGTAGGCGTCCTACCTACAGCTTCCCCTTGCGCGGCGCCCTGATGCGCCCCGGCCAAGCGCCTTTTCGCCGCCCACCTCCGTCAGCGGAGAAACATCGCAGGCGCGGCGAGAGGAGACAGACATGACTGACCAGACCACTACCGTTGCACCCCTTGGAACTACGGGTGCGCCAACCCTTCATGACCGCACCCGCATCTACGTCGCGTGCCTTGCCGCTTACAACAACGGACGCCTGCACGGGCGCTGGATCGATGCCACCACACCTGACGAAATCTGGCGCGAAGTTTCGGCGATGCTGCGTGCCAGCCCGGAGCCGGATGCCGAGGAATGGGCGATCCATGACTATGAAGGCTTCGAAGGCGCGCACCTTTCGGAGTACGCCTCGTTCGAGACCGTGTGCGAGCTTGCCGAGTTCATCGGCGAGTATGGGCAGCTCGCTGCCCGCATCCATGGACACTACGGCAACGACCTTGAACAGGCACGCGCCGCGTTTGAGGACTATGCGGGCGAGTATCGCAGCGCCGCCGACTTTGCCGAGGTGTCA
>Ga0247843_1006010_pt1 | contig 16242 bp, 15 predicted proteins | sample LaCruzMarch2017__FD_192420 | JGI IMG/M metagenome (GOLD analysis project Ga0247843, IMG submission 192420) | Freshwater microbial communities from meromictic Lake La Cruz, Castile-La Mancha, Spain - LaCruzMarch2017_8m | ecosystem: Environmental > Aquatic > Freshwater > Lake | place: Spain... | reverse complement strand
GCACCCAAAATCGCAACGACAACAAACCAAAACAACAGACCGCAAACAAACCCGCCACGACGACTCGCAGCGTAAAGTTGTTTTTTTGTTGCTGATCGTTTTTCTTAAAATCGAACATGTCTGTAGAGTATCAACTTGCTGTCGTCTCGGAGTCTTGTAATCGATGCTGGGGCAGTAATAACAACCACGCGAACAAGGGCCAGAGTGCCACGGTGAAGATGGCAGCAAACAGCCACGACCAACCGGGCCAGGCGCTAACAAGAAAAGCGCCGAGTAACGCCCCTAGTGCTTTAATCACGACCCACAGTGGCAGCAAGTGCACGGCTTGACTCACCAGCCCAAAGCGCAGCAACCTTCGTTGCAATGACTGTGCGACAAACACTGTCAGGGTATAGGTCAAGGCTTGTAGCCCTAAGGGACCCACATCATGCACATCCATGACTAATCCAAAAGCAAACGCGGTGAGTAAACCGACCCGCCGCGCATCGTGCAACGACCAAAATACTATCACCAGCAACAGCAAATCAGGCGACGTTGGCCACGTGCGCCAGGGCAGCAAAGAGAGCAGCCAAACACCGAGCAGGGTCGTCCAGACAAAAACCAGGCTCGTGGCATGGTCGATTGGATTTGGGCCGACTGGGCGTGGCAAAGGCACTGGCGGAGGCGCACTACCCTCACGCGAAGACCTCGTTACCTTACTTCGATTTCGATCTTGCACGGGGAGCCTCCGTTGACACAGTTGGCTTCACAGAACTGACCGCCAAGTCAGTCTCGATGGGTACCTGCAACACCAAAAATTGCCGATACCGCTCAGGGTGCGAGGATGGCAACGCTTCGGCGCGCGCGAACCCCGAGGCTGAACTGCGCTGGATCTGATCGACGCGTCCGACCGAAAGCCCGGGCGGGAACACCCCCCCTACGCCGCTGGTGACTAGCACGTCGCCTTCGCGAATATCGGCATCCGATGAAAAATAGCGCACTTCGACCTTACCCGGCGTCGTTGAACCAAAAGCGATCAAACGTAAGCCATTACGCAACACCTGCACGGGTATCGAAATAATTTCATCGGTCAACACCGCTGCTTCAGATGTCATGGACGAAACACGTGTGATCTGCCCGACCACACCGCCCTCATCCAAAATCGGCATCCCAACTGAAATACCGGCTCGGCTACCTTTGTTAAAGACTAGCCGACGACTAAAAGTATTGGCTGGCTCATACAGAACCTCGACCACCACCGACGGATGCTCTGCGGCTTTTTCAAAAACACCTAAGAGCCGTCGCAATTGCGCGTTTTCAGCACCCAACAGGGCGGCATTCGTTGTCACCTGCGCCAACTCGATACGTTGTTTCTGCAACGCCTCAGTTTCAGATCGAATCGATGCAGCGGCATCAAACCAGTCATGACCAATCGAAATGATGTCACGCGGAAACATGACAAAACGTTGAAACGGATACAACGTTGCTGTCAACAATTCGCGTACAGGATTCGTGGTTTTGTACGTGGCGTCTGTAAACAACAACGCGAACGAAACCAACACGAGCAGAGTCAGTTTGACTTCGGCGGCCGGACCGCGTCGAAAAAGCCTAAGGGTGGTGGGTCGTTGCATGATGGCTCGGTACTTAATCACTCACCGCTCGGGCGCTGTAGGCGCCGATTGCGTTGGTTTCGCGCAGCTGCCTGCTATGTCGCCTCACCGCCTGTCGATGCGTGGCGCGACTAGTCGTTAATAAAAATTGCGCCAAGTTTTTCAAGATGCTCGAGAGCATCGCCACAACCACGCACCACGCACGTCAAGGGATCATCGGCCACGATCACAGGCAGACCGGTCTCTTCTTGAAGTAAACGATCAAGATCACGCAACAAGGCGCCCCCGCCCGTCAAAGAAATTCCCTTGTCGGTAATATCGGCACCTAGCTCGGGTGGCGTGTTTTCGAGTGCAATTTTGACCGCTGAGACGATTTGGTTCAATGGATCAGTCAACGACTCGAGGATTTCATTGGAAGACACCGTGAAGCTACGCGGGACGCCTTCTGCCAAGTTACGACCTTTGACCTCAATCTCGCGTACTTCAGAACCAGGAAATGCGGATCCGATTTGTTTTTTGATATGCTCAGCCGTGGGCTCGCCAATGAGCATGCCATAGTTGCGCCGGATGTAATTAACGATCGCTTCGTCAAACTTATCACCGCCCACACGAACCGAGCCCTTGTAAACCATACCGCCTAGTGAAATCACCGCAACTTCGGTGGTGCCGCCACCAATGTCAACCACCATCGATCCGCTAGCGTCTGACACGTTGAGCCCAGCACCGATCGCGGCAGCCATTGGCTCTTCGATCAGGTATACCTGACTAGCACCAGCACCTAAAGCAGACTCTCGAATGGCACGGCGCTCGACTTGCGTGGAGCCGCAAGGTACGCACACGATGATGCGCGGACTCGGCGCAAACATATTGCGCGGATGCACCATACGAATAAACTGCTTCAGCATTTGCTCGGTCACGGTGAAGTCGGCAATCACACCATCTTTCATGGGGCGGATCGCCTCGATATTGCCTGGAACACGCCCTAGCATCTGCTTAGCCTCGCGGCCCACAGCCTGAATGATTTTTTTACCGCCGGGGCCGCCATCATGACGAATCGCAACCACCGAAGGTTCGTCGAGCACAATACCCTTGCCACGAACGTAAATAAGAGTGTTGGCGGTACCAAGATCGATCGCCATATCACTTGAAAAATAACTACGCAGGAATCCGAACATGAGAGCCCAGCCAGAATAAAAGTTGACGCACGTAACATGCCGTGAATAGCCTGCCATCATAACTTATAATTCTGTTTAACTCGGCAAAATAGGCTAACGTCAAGCTCGCAAAGCTACGTGGCCAGAAACGCTCTGATAAAACCGGTTTGCCCTGGTGAGAATCAGGGGCTGACTGAGATGGTTTTTACGGGCTGAGTCAGGCCCTGCTTTCGATATTTTCCTTTCGAATTCAGGCATATGCTCTGTACCGCATGTTTTGGTGGTGTTTTGCGCTTGAACCCGCCTTTTATTTTTAAAAAAGCAGCGACTTATGGCTATTACTGAACAAGAAGTCACCCGTATCGCTAGGCTAGCCCGCCTGACATTGTCGGCTGAACAAAATACGCAGGCCCAAGGTGATCTGACCAAAATTCTTGGGCTGATTCAAGAGCTTCAAGCGGTCGACACCAGCGGCGTCGAGCCACTCGCTCACCCCTTATCTGCGCTGCGTGACGTCCACTTGCGACTGCGAGAAGACGTCGTCACCGAGGTGTCCTCACCCGAGCGGCGCGAGGCGCTCATGGCCAACGCGCTTGGCAAGGCAGAGGGGCTATTTTTGGTTCCAAAGGTGATTGAATAAATGAGCGCTGCACTTCACAACTTTCCAACATTGGCTAGCCTCCAAGGCGCTTTAGCGCAGGGCAAACTCAGTGCGACCGAGCTAGCCCAAGATTGCCTCAAACAGATTCAGGCCCAACAGGCGCTCAATGCCTTTGTACATATCGACGCAGAACTCACCCTTGCGCAAGCGCGCGCTGCCGATGCCAGCCGTGCCACGGGCATGGCTGGCCCCTTATCCGGCATCCCGATTGCCCACAAAGATGTGTTTGTGACGCAAGGCTGGCGCAGCACAGCCGGCAGCAATATGCTTAAGCACTACGTCAGTCCGTTTGACGCTACCGTTGTCAACAAGTTGCTGACCGCAGGCTGCGTCAGCTTAGGCAAACTGAACTGCGACGAGTTCGCCATGGGTTCGGGCAACGAGCATTCTGCCTTCGGGCCTGCCCATAACCCTTGGGATGTCGATTGCGTGCCAGGCGGGTCCTCAGGCGGCTCAGCCGCCGCCGTAGCAGCCCGACTGGTTTTCGCGACGACTGGCACAGACACCGGGGGCTCGGTACGCCAACCCGCGGCGCTCTGTGGGGTAAGCGGCATCAAGCCCACTTACGGCACAGTCTCGCGCTACGGCATGATTGCCTACGGCTCAAGCTTGGATCAAGCCGGCGTCCTGGCGCCAGCGGCAGCCGATCTGGTTGCCTTGCTCGACACCATCAGTGGCTTTGACGTGCGCGACGCCACCAGTGCTGAGCAATGCCACGGCGTACCCAATGCACCTGGCCGCATCCAAAGCGAATTCGACAAAGCGAGTGCTCACTTTTATTCTCAAGTTTCATTACCGCTAAAGGGGTTGCGTATTGGCGTGCCCACAGAGTTTTTTAGTGAGGGGCTTTCGTCTGAAGTTGGTGCGGCCATCGAGGCTGCTTTAGTTCAATTCGAGCAACTCGGCGCCCAACGTGTTGCGATCTCTTTACCACGCACGCGTCTGTCGATTCCGGCCTATTACGTTATCGCTCCCGCCGAAGCCTCAAGCAATCTGTCGCGCTACGACGGCGTGCGCTACGGGCATCGCAGCGACTCATATACCGATCTCGCTGACATGACCGGCCGCTCGCGAGCCGAGGGCTTTGGCACAGAGGTTAAGCGCCGTATTCTTGTCGGCACCTATGTACTCTCGCACGGCTATTACGACGCCTACTACTTGCAAGCTCAACGCTTGCGCCGCATGATCGCCGACGATTTTCAGGCCGCCTTTGCACAAAAATGCGACGTCATTATGGGTCCGGTCACGCCCACAGTCGCCAAAGCAATTGGCGACAATCAAGACGACCCCACCGCAGACTGGTTAGCCGACGTCTATACGCTTGGTTTGAACCTTGCCGGATTACCTGGCATGTCCGTTCCCTGCGGTTTTGGTCATAGCGCTGCAGGCAAACCATTGCCAATCGGCTTGCAAATCATTGGCGACTATTTTGATGAGGGCCGTCTGCTAGCGATTGCGCATCAATATCAACTTGCCACCGACTGGCATCAACGTAGCGCGGGGCAAGCATAATGGCTTATGAAATCGTCATTGGTCTCGAAACACATACACAACTTTCGACTCAAACCAAAATTTTTTCAGGCAGTAGCACGCGTTATGGTGCGCAACCTAACACGCAAGCCAACGAAGTCGATATGGCGCTGCCAGGCACCCTACCGGTCATGAACCGCGCAGCGGTTGAGCATGCGATTCGTCTGGGGCTAGCCGTTGGCGCCACCATTGCGCCGCGCTCGATTTTCGCGCGTAAAAACTATTTTTATCCTGATCTGCCCAAAAACTATCAAATCAGCCAATACGAAATCCCAGTTGTACTGGGCGGATCCTTAACCTTCTTTGTGGGCGACAAAGAGACCACCATCAACCTCACCCGCGCCCACCTCGAAGAAGACGCCGGTAAGTCGTTGCACGATAATTACATTGGTCCGCATGGCGAGCTCTCAACTGGCATTGATTTAAATCGTACCGGTACCCCCTTGCTTGAAATCGTCTCTGAGCCTGAAATGCGCTCAGCAGCCGAAGCTGTTGCCTACGCCAAGACTCTACACAGCCTCGTGATGTGGCTGGGTATTTGTGATGGCAACATGCAAGAAGGTTCGTTTCGAGTCGACGTCAACGTATCCGTGCGCCCAGTTGGGCAAAAAGAATTTGGCACGCGCGCCGAAATCAAAAACGTCAACTCGTTTCGCTTTATTGAACGCGCCATCAACTATGAAGTTCGGCGTCAAATTGAGCTCATTGAAGACGGTGGCAAAGTCGTTCAAGAAACTCGCCTTTACGACGCTGATCTTGACGAAACACGCAGCATGCGCAGCAAAGAAGACGCGCACGACTACCGCTATTTTCCAGATCCCGATTTACCACCTCTGGTGATTAGCCAAGACTGGATTGATCAAGTTAAATCAGAGATGCGCAAAGCGGGTGGCTTACCAGAAGAACTTAGAAAAAATCTGGTTGAAATTTATGGGATTGCTCCAATTGATGCTGCGCAACTAATTAGTAGCCGCGCGATGGCAACGTATTTTTTAGACGTGGTCAACGCTCTTGAAGCGAGCCCAGCCGATACAGCGAACGTCATGGCACTGCGCCCTGCTCGAGCCAAACTTGCTGCCAACTGGCTGATGGGCGAAGTCTCGGCAACGCTCAACCGCGAAGAGAAAGACATCGCGCAGTGCCCAGTGACGGCGCCCTTATTGGCCGCGCTACTCAAGCGAATTTTAGACAACACCATCTCAAACAAAATTGCACGCGACGTGTTTGCAGCGATGTGGGCCGGCGAAGAAAACGGTCAACCCGATGCCATCATCGCAGCGAAGGGGCTCACTCAGATCAACGACTCTGGCGCAATTGAAGCAATGATCGACGCCGTGCTAGCCGATAACGCTGCGATCGTAGCCGAATATCGCGCAGGCAAACAAAAGGCCTTCAACTCGCTAGTAGGTCAGATTATGAAAGCGGCCAAAGGCAAAGCGAACCCGCAGCAGGTGAATGATTTGCTGAAGGCCAAGCTCGATCAAGCTTAAGCAATATGCGGCCCCCTGGCGCACGCGCTGGGGCAAGCGACTATTTTTGAAGAGCGCAGCGTTTGAGAATTAAATGAGTGCGCAACGCTAGCTCTTTTACTAGATACCGTATCGCGCCCGATAGGCGAGTAAAGCCTCGCGATACTGAGCAAACTCGGCATTCTGTTTCAGCAAGACCAAGATGTCATCAAGCGAGGCGATCGTCACAACCGGTAAGCCATAACGCTGCTGCACCTCTTGCACCGCTGAGTGAGGAGATAACTGTCCGTCTGCGCCAGCGCGCTCCATGCGATCCATGGCGATCAGCACCGCACAGGGTTCTGCGCCTGCTGCACGAATGATCTCGACCGATTCGCGCACAGACGTGCCTGCGGTGATCACATCATCAATGATGACGACTTTACCCTTCAGTGGTGCACCCACTAACACCCCGCCCTCACCGTGATCTTTCGCCTCTTTGCGGTTGTACGCGAAGTCAATTGCACGTCCGCTCATTGCGGGATGAGCTGCGAGCGCCACCGCCGTTGCGGTAGCAAGCGGGATCCCTTTGTAAGCCGGACCAAACAACATATCAAACGGCAGTTTAGAATCAACTAAGGCTTGGGCATAAAATTGAGCTAGCCTCCCTACCGAGGCACCAGAATTAAACAAGCCAGCATTAAAAAAATAAGGGCTGGTACGACCCGATTTGGTAACAAAACTACCAAAGCGCAGCACGCCTTCGTTTAAGGCAAACTGCACAAACGCACTACGTTCTGAACCCGTCGACATCGCAAGCCTCGTGATTTAAGTATTTTGATGGATTGAATTATCTCATTGACCAGGAGCCCGACCTTGCTACGCATCACCTCACTGAACCTGAATGGTATCCGTTCGGCCTATAACAAAGGGCTTGCGAACTGGTTAAACACGCATCAGGCTGACATTCTTTGCCTGCAAGAACTCAAAGCCCATTTGGCTGACATTCAACAAGATTTTCAACATCCCCATGACTATACCGGCCACTTTTCCGCTGCCGAAAAAAAAGGCTATAGCGGCGTAGGCCTCTACGTCAAAAACGAACCTAAACGTGTGATCCAAGGGATGGGCTGTGAAGAGTTTGATCTTGAGGGTCGCGTGATTCGGGCTGATTGGTCAAATATTTCTGTGATCAGCGCTTATTTGCCTTCTGGCTCAAGCGGACCAGAACGGCAGGAGGCCAAGTTTCGCTTTCTTGAGCATTTTGGTCCTTGGATGCAAGCCTTGATGGACGATCATAAAAAGACCAAGCGCGAGTACGTGATCTGCGCCGACTGGAATATCGCCCACAAGGAAATCGATCTAAAAAACTGGAAGTCGAATCAAAAGAATTCCGGTTTTACACCCGAAGAACGTGCTTGGGTCACTCAGGTCATCGACGAAATAGGCTTTGTCGACGTCTTTAGGCAATTAGATGAGCGCGCCGAACAATACACTTGGTGGAGCAATCGCGGCCAGGCCTGGACCAAGAACGTAGGGTGGCGGCTTGACTATCAGCTTGTCACGCCGGGCTTAGCGGCAAAGGCAAAAGCGGCCAGTATCTATAAAGATGAACGCTTTTCAGATCATGCGCCGCTGACGATTGATTACGACTTTGCTTTGAAGTAAGAGAGTGCTCACAGCCCAAGGTGGCTTATCTTCTTTTGACCAAATGCTCTTGTTTAGACGCCAGCCGCGTCGATACGATCAATATCTTTTCTGCGCCAATACAGCAGCCACAGCCCGGGCAACGCGATTAACACGGTCAGCAAAAAGAAAGTCGGCCATCCGGTAGCCTGCACCACTTGCGGCGTCAACGGACCGGCAAGATAAGTTCGCCCCACCGCCGATAACGCAGAGAGCAACGCAAATTGTGTTGCCGAAAACTGTTGATTGCACAGCCCCATCAAGAGCGCGACAAAGGCTGCGGTACCCATGCCGCCGCATAAGTTTTCGATACCAACCCCAGCCGCCATCAACCACACGTTGTGCGGCCCCACCGAGATCGCCCAAAAGCCCAAGTTTGACACCGCCTGCAGCACCCCAAAGAACATCAACGAACGATACAAACCCAAACGCGCCATCAACGCGCCGCCTGCCAGGGCGCCCACGATTGTGGATGCCAACCCTAACAATTTGTTGACCGTGCCGACTTCAGTGGCGGTATAGCCTGCCGCACGAATTAAAAAAGTGGTGGATAGCGCACCCGCAAACGCGTCACCCAACTTATACAAAACAATCAGCACCAAAACGGTAATAGCTTCGGGTCGCCCAAAAAATTCGCGGAAAGGTTCGATCACAGCTTCTCGCAAAGAGCGCGGCATTTGCGCGGGTACCTCGGGCTCGGGTGCCCAAAAGCTTGCTAGCGCGACCAACAACATTAAGCCCCCCATCAGCATATAGGTCGCCCCCCAGCCGAGCCATTGATCTGCAATGATCAACGCCAAGCCGCCCGACACGAGCATCGCCAAGCGATATCCCAAAACCGAGAGCGCCGCCCCCGCACCACGCTCATCTTTGCGCAGAACGTCGCTACGGTAGGCATCAAAGGCAATATCTTGCGTGGCCGAACAAAACGCGACAAAGACTGCAAGCAACGCCAAAGGCAACAAACTTTGACCGGGCGAAAGACACCCCATGGCCAACATCCCCAAGGCCAACAACACCTGCATCAAAACCATCCAACCTCGCCTGCGTCCAAGCCATGGCGGTGCATAACGGTCAATCAGGGGTGCCCATAAAAACTTCAAGGTGTAGGCTGTGCCCACTAAAGTTAAGAACCCAATCTCTTGAAGCGAGACTTGTTCAATTGTGGCCCAAGCCTGCAAAGTGCCACCGGTTAAGGCCAAAGGCAAACCGCTGGCAAAGCCAAGCGCAAGCAACGGTGCAACACGTCGACTGGTGTACAGCTTTGATGCCGCAACCGGTGTCATCGAAGGAGTCGCAGGAGTCGTCATGCGCGGGAGCGTGATGGCGTAGAGCGGTCGGCCGTAAACCGATAGGCCGCGAGAGTACTGCGCCAACCCGCCAAAAACTTTACCTCGCGCTCGTCATTAAAGGTTGCGCGCTCAAGAATACTGAAACCCAATTTCAACGAAAGACGTTCAAAATCCTCCAACGTACACAAGTGAATATTAGGCGTGTCGTGCCAGTCGTAGGGCATTTGCCCTGTCACCGGCATACGCCCTAACAGTATCGACCAGCCATGTGGCCAATAACCAAAATTGGGGAAGGACACAATCGCTTCACGCGCGACACGCGTCATTTCTCTGAGGATATGCTCAGTGTTGTGCATCGACTGTAGTGTTTGGGACAGCACCACCGTATCAAACTGCTGATCATCAAACATGGCTAAACCATCTTCGAGGTTCTGCTGAATAACATGCACACCGCGTTGCACGCAGCTCAACACACGCTCATCACTAATTTCGACCCCAATCCCCTGTACGCTTTTGCTGCGCTTGAGGTGGGCAAGCAAGGTTCCATCGCCGCAGCCCAAATCAAGCACGCGTGTTTGGGGCTGCACCCACTGCGCGATACGGGCAAGATCACCCCGCAGATCTGCGCTGGTGGCGTTTGTCTCGTGACTCATGGTTGCACCCCAGGCTCAGAAGTGACCTCTGTCAACGTCGCAGCGATACGCAAAAAGTATGCCCGCATCAGCCCATGATACCGAGCATCATCCAGCAAAAAAGCATCGTGGCCATGCGGCGCATCTATTTCAGCATAGGTTGCAGCCTGCTCATTTTTTAGCAAAGCTTGCACGATTTCTCGCGAGCGGGCCGGGGCAAAGCGCCAATCCGTCGTAAACGAGATCAATAAAAAATCTGCGGTCGCCGGCGCCAGCGCTTTAGCCAAATCGCCGTTGGTCGTACGCGCAGGATCAAAATAATCAAGTGCGCGAGTAATCAGCAAATACGTGTTGGCATCAAAATAGCGTGAAAATTTTTCGCCCTGATAGCGCAAATAAGACTCGACCTCAAATTCGACACCATAGCCGTAATGAAACGCCCCGCCTGCAGCAGGTTCGCGTTGAGTTCGTCCAAATTTTTCAGCCATGTCATCGTCTGACAAATAGGTGATGTGACCGACCATACGGGCCACCGACAGACCATGGCGAGGCACCGTCTTGTGTGCGTAATAGTCACCCCCGTGAAACTCGGGGTCAGTAATAATCGCGCGCCGTGCGACTTCGTTAAACGCAATATTTTGTGCCGATAACCTGGGTGTCGACGCCACCACCACACAGTGCGCAACCCGCTCGGGCAACGTGATTGCCCAACTGAGTGCCTGCATGCCACCAAGCGAGCCCCCCATGACTGCAGCAAACCGCTGAATACCGAGTTTGTCGGCCACACGCGCCTGTGCGCGCACCCAGTCCTCAACGGTCAACACCGGAAACGCTGCACCCCAAGGCTTGCCGGTCTCGGGTCGAATTGAGGCAGGTCCGGTCGAGCCAAAACACGAACCCAGATTATTGATGCCAATCACAAAAAATACATTGGTGTCGACAGGTTTACCAGGCCCCACCAAATTATCCCACCAACCAATATCTTCAAGGTTGTCGGCGGCGCGACCCGCAACATGGTGCGAGGCGTTCAACGCGTGACACACCAACACCGCGTTGCTAGCCTCGGCATTGAGCGTACCGTAAGTTTCAATCGCTAGTTCATAAGCGTTAATCGTTTGCCCATTGCTCAAGGGCAGAGGCTCGTGAAATTGCAAAAACTGGGTATGCACAACGCCCACTGAACCCACCTCAGCTTCGGTGGGCGTCTTTGCAGCATGCGCGTCTTGTGAAACGAACTGTTTGGTCATACGGACCTTCTTTAGCGGGATTTATGAGGCGCCCGCAAGCGGATCGAGCAAATCGGCGCCAACTCGGTCAAATTCTAGCATTGCGAGACGCTTACCGCGTACATACACATACATTGCTAACAATTCGAATCAGTTCCGTCCCAATTTCTTACAATTGGCTACAAATTTTTATCGTTTTACAGGGGTTTTGCGAGTTACCAGACTCTCAGGTTCAAGGCACACTGTGCACTTGAAATTAGCAGCTGCAGGAGCCAGATACCTCATGACCCTACCAAAGCTCTCAGAAAGAGAACTCGAATGCCTCGAATGGGTGTCATTTGGCAAAACTAGCTGGGAGACCGCCATCATTTTGGGTGTAAGCGAACGAACAATCAATTTTCACTTGTTAAACGCTTGCCGAAAACTCAATGTTTACGGCCGGCAAGCTGCGGTCGCGCTAGCGCTGCGGCAAAATCTGTTGCATGGCTCACCTGCTCGACCGGCGACTGCCGCTAAAGAGCCCTCTGCAGCTCTTGCCTCTATCGCAGAACCAACGAGCGCATAAATTCGGTCGCGTTCTCTTTTGATAATGACTTTTTGGGGCCCGACACAACCGCCTGAATCAACATGCCTCGGTGTATCAAGACTCGACCCAGCAAGCGCGAGGGTTGACCTGCCACCACGGATTCAAGCTCAAACACCTCACCCTTTAACGCCTGCGGCACAAGTGGCTGACCGACTCGCGCGGCTAATGCCGTCGCAAACGCCTGCACCAGTCGTTCAGTTTGGGCAGAGTCAAGCGTCGAGCTTAAGGGCGCATAGCCTACCGAAAACACAGACTGATCAACCGCGGCAGAGGTCAGCGAAAACACCAGCTCGAGACCGTCGACTTGAATCGTGCGCTGCTCGGTTTTTACCCGCGACGGAAACATCACCACCGCGCGATCGTCTGCGACGGTGAGTTCACGCCAGTTGTACTCAGGGGTACAGGCCACCAGCCAAAATAGGCAGAACAGCACTAATAGAAATTTAACTTTGACTTTAACCATTATTTATTTGAGACCGTTGTTTTATGTCAGATTACAACCTTCGCCCGTCATATTGTCCCTGATCGACGGGCGCGTCAAACCCCGTCTCTCGGGTTGAGGAGGCGGTCTAACTGCCCAGAAAATGATCACCTCGCAATTCCCTTAAAATCAGCTTTTGCTTTGCATTAGGATCGCCCGTGACCTCAACCCTGTACAAACATTTGGCCCAACTACAAGCCAACCCAACAATTTTGGGGCAGTCGCTGCGTGGGATCGAAAAAGAAGGCTTGCGGGTTGACCAACAGGGGCTGCTTTCCACCAAGCCACACCCAACGGTACTTGGCTCGGCGCTCACACACCCTAGCATCACGACTGACTACTCAGAAGCGTTGCTTGAGCTCATTACCGGCACTCACAAAAATGTCGACGCTTTAATGAGCGAACTCGATCAGGTGCATCGCGTAGTTGCGACCAACCTGTATGACGAACTGCTCTGGAATCACTCAATGCCAGCGCGCCTGCCAGCTGAAGCTGACATCCCGATCGCTTGGTACGGCACCTCGAATACCGGAATGATCAAGCACGTTTATCGACGAGGGCTCGCACAGCGCTACGGCAAAACAATGCAATGTATCGCCGGGGTGCATTACAACTTTTCTTTTGATGAGTCGTTTTGGAGCGCACTCGATCTGCCTCAAACCGACGCTAAAGATAGGCGCTCTACCGGTTATATCTCGCTGATCCGTAATTTCACGCGCTACAGCTGGTTACTCATGTACTTGTTTGGCGCGTCACCCGCGGTGTCACGCGACTTTTTGCGGGGGCAGACCGCTGGCTTAGCGTCGCTCGGGGATCACACCCTTTATCTTCCCTATGCCACCAGCTTACGCATGAGCGACCTCGGTTACCAAAACAAGGCCCAAGCCAGCTTAAAGCTTTGCTACAACGATCTCCCGATGTTCTTAGAACGGCTCTACGACGCCGTCACAACCCCATGGCCAGATTATCAAAAAATTGGCACTCGGCACGACGGTCAATGGATCCAGCTCAATACCAATGTGCTGCAAATCGAAAATGAGTTTTATTCAAGCATCAGACCCAAGCGTACAACGGGCCCCTGCGAACGGCCCATTACGGCGCTCGCCGAGCGTGGCATCCAGTACGTTGAGGTACGCTGCCTAGACATCGACCCAACAGAGCCTCTAGGTATTGCTGGGCAGACGGCAAGGTTTGTTGACGCTTTTTTACTATTTTGTGCGATCCAAGAGAGCCCGCCCTTTGCCGACAGTGGTTGGTGCCCCGAAAGCGCCAGTAACTTTGCCAGCGTGGTCAAACAGGGGCGCCTGCCCGGCTTGCAACTCAAATACCAAGGCAAAGAACTATCGCTGGCAAACTGGGCTGAGCAGTTACTTGAGCAGATTGGCCTTTGCGCCGAGACCCTTGATGGCGCCTTGGGAGACACCCGCTACGCCCAGTCGGTTTCTGAACAGCGCGAAAAAATTCTCGACCTAGAGGCTACCCCATCAGCTCGTGTTCTAGCGCATTTAAAGACGTCGGGCATGTCCTATCAAGACTATGCGCTAGAGCAAAGCAGCGCGCATGCTCAAAGATTGCGCAAAACTGGCCTGAACCCGGCAGAACGAGTGCTGGCATCCAAGCAGGCTGAGAAGTCTTTGGTCGACCAACTGGCCCTTGAGGCTAGCGATATCGAAGACTTTGATGAATATGTGGCTCGTTTTCATCGAGCACTGAAGCACCCGAGTCAATCGTAACTCGGAAGAGCCAAAATTTGGTGCGCCCGACAGGAATCGAACCTGTATCGAGAGTTTCGGAAACTCTTATTCTATCCATTGAACTACGGGCGCAAGAGGAGAGATTATAGCGGTAGCCAAGAACACCGCCCGACGATACCCCGAGTAGAGCCGATCCCGCTATAATCCGAGGGTTTACACGAAAGCAGTTACACCACTTTAATCCAGCCGCCTGGTTGGACAGCCTTTCAGTTACCGATACTGAGGGGTTGGTCAACTCGGCGAAGACATGCAGGACTTGGTCATGAGCGACACGCAACAACACGAAGAACATAGTTCACCCATCAAAACGCCTAAGCAATTGATCACGATCGTTGTGCTTGCCTTGGTGGTTCCAATTATTATCATCATCCTGCTCGTCAATATGGTGGCAGCAGGCAATGCACCTGTGGCCGGCTCAGATGCGTTAGGCCCCGAAGCAACGGCCAAACGGATCGCACCCGTTGCAAAGCTTGAAGTCGTCGATGCCAGCGGCCCGAAGGTCTTCAAGACCGGCGAACAGGTATATAAGGCCGTATGTGCAGGCTGTCACACGGCTGGTGTTGCCGGCGCCCACAAGTTTGGCGATACGGCGGCCTGGGCTGTCCCAATCAAAACGGGCTTAGACGCGATGGTACTCAGTGTCGTCAAAGGCAAAAATGCCATGCCTGCAAAGGGCGGCAATCCATCGCTTGATGATTTTGAGATTACCCGCGCCGTGGTTTACATGACTAACGCTGCTGGTTCAAACTTTCCTGACCCCGTTGCACCCGTACCCCCCGCAAAATAATGTTGGGGTAATTGCGCAGCCCGAGCGCTAACTAGGCGTTAGGGCGCAACAGTTTTATTTAACATTGCCCTCAGCGCATCAAGGCGACTTTTAGGGCTCATGGTTTCGACGGGCTTTTGATCAAGCGCCACCGACAAACCCATTTCTTCGATAAACCGAGACGGCTCGCGCACAAGATCTTCGCGCGCTCGACGACGCTTCTGACACCAACTCAAGTGCAAACTGCGTTGCGCGCGCGTAATACCAACGTACATCAGCCGGCGCTCTTCCTGTATTCGTGACACTAAAGCATCAGCAGCCCGAGCGGGCTCAACCTCTTCATCGTCGCGACCAAGATGCGGCAAAAGTCCCTCTTCAACGCCCAGCAAATACACATGAGGGTATTCAAGCCCCTTTGATGCATGCAAGGTCGACAGTTTCACTGCGTCTTGCTCTTGCTCTTCGCTGCGTTCAAGCATGGTGACCAAGGCAACGTGCTGAACCAGATCAAGTAGGCCCATGCTATCAGCTTCGGCTTTACGCTTAAGCCACCCCACCAACTCTAAAACGTTTTGCCAACGATTTTGTGCAGGCTTTTCATCTAGCATGTCATACAAATAGCGCTCATACTGAATGGTGCTCAGCAAATCATCAAGAATCACACCTGCAGGTTCAGCGGCCTTCACCGTTTGGCCAGCTGCTGTATGCCCAGCCCGCATTTGAATCCTGACAATAAAGTCGCCGAAATGACGCAGCGGCTCAAGCTGACGTGTATTCAAGCGTGACTCAAGCCCCATCTCAAAGACCGCTTCAAACAATGAGATTTTTCGCTCACCGGCATATTGACCGAGCGTTTGCAGCGTGACCTGACCGATACCTCGCTTAGGCGTCGTGGCTGCGCGAATAAAGGCGGGATCATCCTCTTCGTTGGCAATCAAGCGCAAGTAAGCCAGAATATCTCGCACTTCCGCCTTATCAAAAAAACTTTGCCCGCCCGAAATTGAGTACGGAATATGCAAATTGCGCATCGCTTGTTCGACAATTCTTGCCTGATGATTACCGCGATACAAAATTGCGAAATCTTTCCAAGAGGCCTGTTTTTCAAAGCGGGCCGCCGAAATTTTCATTGCGACGTTTTCGGCTTCAGCCTCATCGTTTGGCATAGCTGTCACACTAATCGCATCGCCTGTGCCATGCTCTGACCATAATTTTTTTTCAAATAATTTTGGGTTCTTTGCAATCACGTGATTTGCAGCAACCAAAATACTTTGGCTTGAGCGATAGTTCTGCTCGAGCTTGACCAATCGAATCTGAGGGTAATCCGTGGTGAGCTTCGCAAGGTTTTCGATGGTTGCGCCCCGCCACGCATAAATAGCCTGATCGTCGTCACCCACAGCGGTAAACATGGCACGGGGACCCGTTAACCACTGCACCAAG
>Ga0247843_1006009_pt1 | contig 16242 bp, 10 predicted proteins | sample LaCruzMarch2017__FD_192420 | JGI IMG/M metagenome (GOLD analysis project Ga0247843, IMG submission 192420) | Freshwater microbial communities from meromictic Lake La Cruz, Castile-La Mancha, Spain - LaCruzMarch2017_8m | ecosystem: Environmental > Aquatic > Freshwater > Lake | place: Spain... | reverse complement strand
AAAACGGGGTGATGAAGCGGGCCAGTGCGTGGACGCGGGATTGCTCGTCGTGCCACCAAAACCCGCCGTGCTCGGGCAGGCCGAAGAGGTCCTGGAGCAGCCAGCGTAGCGCCTCGGCGTGGCCCATCGTCTTGAGCTGCGGGGCGTGCGGGTTGAGCCAGGTGCCGAAGCGTTCGTCGTAGCCGGGCTTCGGATAGACCAGCTTGCCGTCGTCATCGAGGTGCGGCACCGGCACGTCGAGCACCCGGCGGATCCGCGGCAGGTATTCGCTGAAGAACCCGTTGACCAAGGTGATGCGGGCGTCCTGCTCGCTCATGCTTTTGGGCACGAAGACCTCGTCACCCGCGTCGTCCTCGCGCAGCACGCCGGTTTCCACGGTGCGCTCGACCGCGGTGACCAGTTCCGCCGCCTTGATGGTCGAGAGCATGTGGCCGGGGATGGACCCCGCGCTGTCGGCGGCCGGGACGGTGGTGATTTCCACGACGTTGGTGGAAAAGCGGAACAGATCGAGGGTCGGGGCGATAAGGGTGCCGAGCTCCTTGCCGAATTCACCGTGGGCGCGTCCGAGGGCGGGCAGGATGATCTGCGGGCGGCCTTTGGCGTTGCTGTTGCCGGGCGACCAGACGCGGAGGTTCGAGCAGCGGGCGGCGATGATCCCTGGCTTCCGGGCCTCCGCCCATTCGACGAGATCGCGGATGCCGCGGGATTCGCAGTGCGCGTGCAGGCACTTGAAGCCCGGCATGGTTTCCGGTTGGTTGAAGATGATCGTGTCCGAACCTGGAGCGTCGGCCACGCCACCGCTGTGATCGGCCTCCCAGGGGCAGCGGACCGACCACTTGTTGGAATCGGGATCGAGGCAGGCACCCAGGCGGCCGAGGTCTTCCATCACCCCGGCGAGATCGAGCGTGCGAAGATCCTGCTCCCACTTCGACCACCAGGGTTTTTCCTTCGACGGCCGGCCGCGCTTCTTGGCTTCCGGCGCGCTGAATCCGAACCAGCGGCAAAGCTGGGTCCAACTGACCTCCGGGATGTCGCCGGTCACCTCCCAGGAATACGTGTGCCCGCTTTTGTGGACCGACGGCGACAGAACCAGGTTCAGCCCGTCCAGGTAGAGCTCGGCGGACACGGCGTCGTTGATCTGGCAGGTGGGTGCCTTCTTCGCTTTCAGCACCTCCTCGGGGATGTCACGGCAGATGAAGGCGAGGTGGGCCCCGCCGCCGGTTCGCTCGCGGGGGACCGCGGCGAGATCCGGTTGGTTCGCCAGCCATGCCATCACCGAGGCACCGGCGTCCGGCTTGCTGTCGAGATCGACGTGGACGAACGGCGCCCGCACGACGCAGCCGATGTTGTTGGTGGATCCGTTGCCGAAATACTTGGTGAGGAAGTCCGGGCTGATTTCGGCGGCGGTGTGGTTGCGCCAGCCTTTGAGGAGCGGCTTCTTGCCGCGTTCGTGATGGTCGCCGCGGTCGGGCGGCAGCAGGGGATGGATCGCCCAGCCGAGGGTGGCGGCGTAGAACTGGGCAGCGGCAAGTCGGTCGAGGGTGTTAAAGTCGGATGGAATGGAGGGCGTCATGGGTGAGATTGGGGAAAGTGGAAATCGAGGGCGCGCTGGGAGACGAAGATCCCCCGCGGCCAGTCCTTGAGGTGGAGGCCGGCGAGCGTGCGGACCCGGGAAACGGCGACGTAGGCCTGGCCGGGTTCACGGGCGGCACGGATGTCGATGAAGGCGGAATCGAGGGTGAGTCCTTGCGCTTTATGGATGGTCAGGGCGTTGGCGAGGCGCAGCGGCAACTGCTCGAACCAGGCGGAACCAGGGTCGTTGGAATCGTAGCGCCAGCGGTAGGGCGACACCTCCAGCTCCTTGCCTTCGGTCAGGACGACCACGGTGGTCAGCCCGATGGAAACCACCTCGCCGGTCTGGCCGTTGACGAAGCCGTCGTCGGGGCGGTTCACGGTGAACATCACCTTGGCACCCGGCTTGAGCCGCAGGACCGCGGGCGTGAGCAGGTTCTTTTCGAGGAAGTCGATCTGGTGCTGCGGTCCCCAGGTTTCGGCCTCGCGGACCGATTCGGGGCCGGGGAGTTCGCCGAGGCAGAAGTCGTTCCATCGGTCGACCATCGAGTTGTGGGTGAACAGCCGGGTGATGTCCCGTGCGGGGAACGTGGTGACGCGCGGACGCAGCAGGCGCTCGGTCCCGCCGTCGATCTCGCCGCGCCGGAACTTGCCGAGGGCGGCCACCAGTTCCGGTTCGTCCTGGCGCATGATCCGCCGCAGTTCGACGGTCTGGAATCCCGCCGCCGACCACGTTGACGAATCGAATGCCCAGTCGTAGGGGCGTGTCGGGTTCGTGCGAACCGGCGGGAGCTGTAAGAAATCCCCAGTCCCGATCACCTGGATGCCACCGAACGGTCGCTGGTCCTCGCGGATCTTCCGGCAGTGGAAGTCGAGGTAGTCGAACGCGCGGCCCGAAAGCATCGAGATTTCGTCGATGACCAGCCGCTTGCAGCGACGCACGCGGTTGAAGGCGACGCGCACGCTGGGTTTCGCGTCCCGCGCCAGTTGCTCGAAGAACCGCTCGGGATCCTGACCTTGGGCGGGTCCAAGCATCATGCCGCTCCAGCGGTGGACGGTCATGCCGCCGACGTTGAGGGCCGCCACGCCGGTCGATGCCACGACGTGGGTGTCCGGATGACGTTTGAGGAATTCCCGGACCTGATAGCTTTTCCCGGACCCCGCCGGGCCGGTGAGAAACGTGTTCCCACCGGCCATGGCAAGGTCGAGGAAGCGGTCGGCCGGACTCCTGGCGACCAGGCTCCCGCTCATGGTAGCCACGCGCCTCCGTCGCGAAGCACCCAGCCTGCAAGCAGGCCGAGGAGGAAGGAGAGGACGATCATCGGCCAGCGGCGGCGGCGACGGTTCGGCTTCGCGACGAACCCCCGCAGGAGGGGACGGCGACAGGACGGCGGATAGATGGTGTAGGACATGGGTCAGGGAAGTTGGGACGTGTTTTCAATCAGCCGGGGGAATGCTCCGGCCTGTTCGCTGCAACCTGCTTGAAACCAGATTTCAGCGTTTCAAATGCGGACGGGACTTCTTGCGCTGCGCCTTGGTCCGGAACTCCAGAACCAGCTGCTGGCGGCCCTCGAAGCGGGCGGCGAAATGCTCCTTGAAGTCCATTTCCGTGCGGCTCACCGCAAGGAGGGTTTCGATCACCAGGATGTGGCGCTCGAGTGCCTTCTTGCAGTGCTTCTTGAGGAACTGATGAAGCCGGAAGCTTGCCTCCGATGTGCCGGAAGCCTCGCAATACTCCTCCCGCATGGCCTTGAGCTCGGGGCTGAGGTTTTCCAGCAGCGGCTCGTAGATGTAGCGGTTGATGAAGCCGCCGAAAAAGCCGGGGGTCCTGCCTTTGACGTAGGCGAGCCCGTAACAATCGCAGACGGCCTTGAAGAACGAATCCGGGAATGTGCCTTCCCAGGCTGCCGGCACTTCCTGAAGGAACAGCCCGACATAGGCCACCGTCTCCCGCCGGTCCCGCAGCGTGAAGAACGCCCGGGTGAGGGCCAGCTTGAACCGGATCACCACGGGAGTGTTGCGGAACAGGGTGATGAGGAACGTGGCCTGCTGCTCGGTGAGGTAGGCGATGCGGGTAGCCTTCGCGAATCCGCCTTGCTGCAGGGGAGAACCCTTCCGCATTTCAAATGCGAGAGGGCCGAACGCTCCCTCAATGCTTGGAAGATGCTTGGCGATGAGTTGCAGGACGGCGTGATGCTGGATCCCGCATTGCCCGGCGACGGTGGTGCTCGGGCAGGTTGGAATTCCTTCCCGGTCCACCAGATCGATGTCCGCCAGTTTGAGTGAAGATGGTTTCATGGTCGGATGGAGTGGGTTTGTTAGGCCGGGACGCACGCGGTCGGCGGTGTTTCATTCCCCGCATCCGGCGAGTCCTTCACCCGGCAGTAGCCCTTCTGCCAGACCCACAAGTCGCGGGCCGCGAGGAAGGCGCGGAAGTAGCCGTCCTTGTCGGCATCGTCCCACACCTTCACCAAAACCGGCACCGGATCGGTGGACCCGATGACGACCGATGCGATTGCGGCGTCGGCCAGCCCCTTGTCACGGGAGGCGAGCGCCATCCGGTAGGCTTCGAGTTGCAGCGGCCAGGTGTCGTGGAGGATCGGCTTGAAGTTGCCGTCCTTGTCGCGCCGGGTCTTCTGGGTCTTGAAGTCGATGACCGTGGGACGGCCGGTGGACCGCAACGTCGCCACCAGGTCGACCCGCCCGGCGTAGCCCCATTCGAGGTGCGCCGTGGCGATTTCCACCGAATGGACGGCGATGACTTCCTTGTCGAACCACTGGCGGGCGGGCTCGAACAAGCGGGCGACTCCCTTGTCCTCGGGCAGCCAGCGGCCTTGGGCGTAGCCTTCGATCGCAGCATGAACGGCGCTGCCCAGATCGGCGGCCCGGCCGACCTCGCTGGTCATGTCCACGAGGACACGCTTGGCGAAGTCGTCGAGGGTTTCCCCTTCGGTGCGCGGCAGGGTGAGTGCCGCGAGGATGGCCTGTTCCTGTTTCCAAGCGTCGAGCCCCGGCTTGGCGAGGATCGACAGGACGTTGGTGACGGACGGGAACAGGCCGAGTTTGCGGGCGTCGCGCAGGCTGGTCGGACGTTGGCCCTTCCCGTCGGCACGCGGCACCTCGTGAAGGGGTGTGCCGTCCGGGAAATACCAGTGCGAGGCGGACTCTCGTGGAACGATGAGCATGGTCGTGGACTGGTCGGGTGTTAGAACGGGATGTTGTCCTCTTCGTCCTCGTCGGAGGAGAGGGCTTCCTTCGCCTGCTGCAGCGCCGCGATCAGTTCGCGGTCGGCCTTGAGCGGCTTCTCCATTTCCAGCGCGGTGGGCAGCCACTTGGTCAGCAGCGCCTCCACGGCTTCCCGGTCGAGTTCGCCGAGATCCAGGCCGCTGTGTTTGCCGACGTGCACCTTCACGCGCCGCCAGTCAGAGGCTCCCGATTCTCCGCCGTTGGATGCCGGCCGGAACTTCTCGTCGTTGTTCTGGCGGTCCTTCTGACGGACATACTTGCCGGACGGCTTGAGCGGGTCGCCGGACTTGTCGGCGCGGATCAGGCCGATGTTGGCGTAGGTGGTGCCGTTGTAGTCGCTGTGGACCACCGACACGCGGGCCGGCCGGCCGATCAGTGATTCGGTGTCGAACTCGGCCTGCTCGGCCATGGTCAGGTCACGGCCGAACCATTGCTTGATGAAGGCTCGGAGGGCGGCCTTTTCGTGGAGCGACGGGGTGAATCCGCGGCTGAAGAGCAGGTAGGGGCTGCCGTTCTGGCGGAGTTCGCGGGTTTCGAAGACGATGCGGAAGGTCTCGCGCTCGCCGTAGGTCGATTGGGTTTTTCGGAGCGGCGTCACATCGACGCAGACGGCCTGACCGTCATACTCGGGGTGGGCTTCAAACGGGGTGGTGGATCCGGTGGCGGATAGTTTCATGGTAATGATGTAGTTTGGTTCAAGGCGATGGCCGCTCTGACAGCTCCCGCGTCGGCACGGCCCGACCGACGGGGGAAATCGGTCATGGGAGGGGAGCGAACTCGCGGAAGAGGTCGGCGGCGGCGCACTCGGCTGCGTCTTCGCAACCGGTGGCGGCGATGTCGGCCAGTTGGCTGGCGCGTTGGTCCCTCGACTCGAGCGAGGTCATGACCCGGGAGGGGACGAAGCGGACGAGTCCGCCGATCCGGATCGAAGGCATGCCCTCGTCACGGAGGCGGGGAATCTGGCGCTCGGAACATCTGAGGAATTGCGCCAGGTCTTTGGTCGTCCAGAGAGGGGCGACGGAGGTGCGGTCTGGGTGTCGGATTGCGATCATCGTCCTTCGGTCGGTGTCAACCGAAGGGCGGGAAGGGGGGCTTCCCGTCCGGGAAGCCTGGGTTTCCCGGGACGGGGTCCCCAGTCCGGGGGCGGATCGAAGTGAATGTGCGGTGGTGGTCATCTCCCTTGCTCTGTTGTCAAAACAAGGGGCGTGAAGAGGGGCTTCCCGTTCGGGAAGGGGTGGCTTCCCGTTTTGGGCCAGGGGGCTTCCCGTCGGGCGCTGAGGTGCTTCCCGTCAGGGGGTTAGGCGCTTCCCGTCATGGGAAGAGACGCTTCCCGCCGGAGGGTGGGTGGCTTCCCGTCGCGGGAAGAGGCGCTTCCCGCCGGAGGGTTGGGAGCTTCCCGTCGTGAGAATAGGGGCTTCCCGTTTTACGGTAGGTGGCTTCCCGTTTCGAGAAGAGGGGGGGCTTCCCGACCGGAATCCAGTACCTTGGCAGCCTGGTGCCCTACGCCGGCTCCGTCTTGCTCAAAGGCCCCACCCCTGGGGCGGACGGAAGAAGATGACGCCGCCCTTGCCAAGCGAGTGGTCCAAATCCTCGCCGATGGCAGCGTCCTGATCCCGGATCTTCGCGATCACCACATCGAGCGCCTTCCTGACCCGCTGCCGGGCCTTTCCTCGATCTCCCTCGGCAATCTGCCGGCTTCCGCCGGACTTGTTGAGCAGCTTCAATATGCCCCTGCAGAGTGGCAGGGATTTCAAGCTGGCACCAGCCCGCTTTCACCCCTCGAAGCTATGCCTTCCAGTGGGATGGTTTTGATTTTAATTAACTGTCCGTCAGTGTATTACGGTTTAACATGACGCGAGTGATAGCAGTGGTGGAAGCGGCCCTCCTGGTTGCCGTGGATCGGGTCGTCGGTGGCATCGAAGTCCAGCACGATGACGCGGGACTTTCGCGGGATGGCGCGGACGCCCTCGGCCAGCAGCAGCGCTGCGATGGCGGCGGGGCGGTGTTGATCTTGCGGTATTTGCCGCCCTTCTGCGCGGCACCGAGTTCGAGGCGGTTGAGCTTGCTCTTGCCGTCGAGCGGCTTGCGTTTGTCAGACTCGTGGCGGCGGCCTTCGCCGAGCAGGTCGGAGTTGCCGCAGGCGGCGGAGAGCAAGGGATCGGCGCGGAGGCGGTCGTTGAGATCCTCGTAGCCGAGCGCGAGGCCAAGTGCCCGCTGCCGCAGCATGACGGGCAGGGAGTGCTCGACGTGGTCCAGATTGCGGGCGTCGGAAAAGCAGCGGGCGAGCTTCTCACAAAGGGCGTCGCGGCGGTCCATCCCGCGCAAAAGCAGCGCGCCGCCGTCGCTGGAAAGATGCCCGCCTGTGAAGTCCGCTTCCCTGCGGCGCGAACCGAGGGCTTGAAATCCGAAAGCTTGCTGGCGACACTCTGTCATCGGCCGTTTTGCTTTAGTGTTCTGGTATTTGATTCGACACCAATATCTTACAACACCATTAGCAGAGCGGTCGATTTCCTTTGTGAGAAATGCGGGCTAGCCGCCGGTCATCGCGCCATACCCCGACCGGTTGCAGAAGATGTCGCTGGCGGCTACGGGTAGGTTGGGGACACAGAAAAGTGTGGACGTCCTGCGCGGAGTAGTCTTTCTCGTCAACTAAATCAAACCGGGTGTTATTCAAGACGGGACAATCTGCCACTCTTGTTACCCAATACCCAAGCCCAACCTCATGAAAATCAAGCCGCAAAACCCGTTCCTCGCCGCTGCCCTGACTCTGGCGGGGATCAGCTTCACCATCACCCCAGGTATGGCCGCCGACGCCACCTGGGTTGGCAACGGAGCCCAGGCCGTCGGCCAGGCCATTTGGGGAGGCCTCGCGAACTGGAACACCAACGCCGCGGCGACCGGGGCCGGCTTCACGGCCACCTTCGGCACCTCCTTCAACAACGGCTATTTTGTCACGGTCAATACCGCCCAGACGATTGGCACGGTCGTGTTCACGGACCCCGCGAATGCGAACGACCTGCTGTTCGTCACCCACGCGGGTAACGTCAGCCTGACGCTCAACAATAATGGCCCTTCCCCGGTGATCAACGTCACCCAGAGTGGCCGGACCCTCACCATCAATCCCATTTTGGCCGGCACCGCCGGCTTCACCAAGATCGGTCCGGGCACGCTCACGCTCAACAACGTGAATACCCTGGGTCTCGCGAACACCCTGAGCGGTACGGTCGTGATCAGCGCTGGCACTCTGAGTCTGGGCAGTAGCCTGGCGCTCCAAAACGGATTGCTCGACACGGCTGTCAGCATCGCCGGCGACGCAGCCAACGGGCTCCGGACCACCGCGACTTCCCTCACTCTGGGTGGCCTCTCCGGCAACAAGCACCTGGCCGACGTGTTCACGACCTCTGCCGGCGGTTTTGACGCGGTGACCGCCCTGAACCTCAATCCCGGGGCCGGCGTTTTGGCCAGCTACTCCGGCAACATCGCCGACGGCGGGGCCGGAATGACCCTCACCAAGACCGGGGCTGGAATCCAGACGCTCACTGGCGGCAACAGCTACTCCGGCGCGACCCAGATCAATGGCGGCACGCTGGTGTTCGGCAATAAAGCCGCCAAGACCGCCGCCACCGCGACGGCGGTGGCCGCCGGCGGCGTGGGCCTTGGCGTGAAGACCGCGGACGCGGCTTACTACTCCGCGGCTGACGTCGGCAGCTTGTTCAACAGCACGCTGGCCGGCTTCACGCTGGATGCCGCATCCGGCGTCGCCATCGACACCACCAATGCAGGAGGTTCGTTCGATCAGACGGTTGCCCTGACGGCGGCCCGCGCGCTGACCAAGGTCGGCAGCGGCACCTTGGTGCTTTCCCAGGCCAACACCTACACCGGCACCACCACCATCAGCGGTGGGACACTGACCCTGAGCGGGTCCGGCACGCTGGGCAATAGCGCGAACAACCTGACCCTCAACGGCGGCGCGCTCGACCTGGCCGCGTTCAGCCGCAGCGTTGGCGCGGTCAGCATCACCGCGGCAGCGGCCAGCGGCAACACCCTCTTGAATGGCAATCTCACCGGCACTTCCTACGCGGCGTCCAACATCACGGGCAACGCGGTGGTTTCGGCCAACTTGCTGCCCAACGGCACCGCGGGCTTCGCGAAGTCCGGCGCGGGCGCCGTGACCCTCTCCGGCGTGAATACCTACACCGGTGCCAACGCGGTGGCCGCCAACGGCGGCACCCTGCAATTTGCCAAGACGACATCGCTTTACAACAACACTCCCGCCAGCTGGACGGCCGCCAACATCAAGGCGGCCAGCGGCGGCACGCTCGCCTTCAATGTGGGTGGGACCAACGAGTTCACCACCGCCCATGTCACCACCCTCTTGACCAATCTCGGGGGCGCGAACGGCACGAGTGCCAACGGCTTTGCGGCGGGTTCAAACATCGGCTTTGACACCACCAACGCTTCCGGCGGTGCCTTGACCGTCTCGAACATCATCGCCAACTCCTCCGGCACCGGCGGCGGAGCGATGGGCGTGACCAAACTCGGCAGCGGCACGCTGACCCTTTCCGGGGTGAACACCTACACCGGCGCCACCACCGTCAGCGCCGGCACGGTCGTTCTTTCCGGCGCCCGCACGGCGGTCGCCACCGGTGGCTTCAATGTCGGGAATCTCGCCGCGAACACCGGGATCCTGAACGTCACGGCCGGAACGTGCACGGTTGGAGCCGCCGGCCCGAATTTCCTCGTCGGCTCCGGCACCGGCAGCACCGGCATCCTGAATCAATCCGGCGGCAGCCTGACCACCATCGGCAACCAGTTGCTCGTCGGCAACCTGGGTGCCAGTGGCACCTACAACCTGAGCGCCGGCACCCTCACCACGATCGCCGGCGCGCTCGGCGTGACGCTGGGTGTCAACGGGGCCTCGACGGGTGTTTTCAACCTGAGCGGTACGGGCACGCTCACGATGCCCGCGACCTCCACCCTGCAAATTACCCGTTCGGACAATAGCGTGGCAAACAACGTGACTGGCAGCTTCAACCAGACCGCGGGGACCGCGACGGTCGGAATCCTGCAAATCGGTGGTTCAAGCTCGGGAGGGGGCGTCAACAACGCGGGTGCGAACGCCGCGCTTTCGCTCACTGGAGGGCTTTTCTCCGCCGTCACTTTCAATCAACTCTCCGGCGGAAACAACAGCGTCTCGACGATCAACATCGGAGGCACGGCGAACGTCACCCTCCCCGCCTTCCCGACCGCGCGCGGCATCGGCGCGACGGCGACCCTCACCCTCGACGGCGGCACCCTGAAGCCGGCCGCCGCCAGCACCGCCTACATGGGCGGCCTGACCAGTGCCAAGATCAAGGCCGGCGGAGCGAACTTCGACGTGGCCACCGGCAGGGACATTTTCATCTCGCAGGCACTTCTGACCGATGCGGTATCGACCGGCGGCGGCTTGACCAAGGCGGGAGTCGGCGCGTTGACCCTCGCCGGTGCCAACACCTACACCGGCGCGACCCTCGTCTCCGCCGGAAGGCTGCAACTGGACGGCCCGGCAGCGGGCGCGCTCACCACCAGTGGCCTCACGGCAGGCACCGGCGCATCACTTGGCTTCACCGCGGGAACAGCATCCGCTCTGGACCTGACCGGAAAGCCCCTCTCGCTCGGCGGCACGGTCGTGCTCGACATCGGGGCCACCGGAGTCAACGACGCGCTGACAGTCGGCAGCTTCACCCTCACGGCGAACAGCGCTTTCACCTTCAACCTGATCGGCGCCGTCACCAGCGGCGCGAGCTACACCCTGCTGACCTCGGCGACCCCGATCGCGACCGGCGGTTTCAGCATCAGCGGGCAGACCATCGGCAAACTCACGCTCACGCCGACGATCGACGCGAACACGGTCACCCTCACACCGGTGTTGGCGGAGGGTGGCTGGAACCAGGCCGGCGGAGGCAACTGGAGCCTGGGAGACCCCGGCACGACCAGCGGCAACTGGAACAACTACAAACCGACCGTCGCGGGCGACGCGGCGCTCTTCGGCTCCGCCATCACCGAGCCGGCGACCATCATCGTGGACACGGCGCACAGCGCCGGCTACCTGAGTTTCGACAATCTCAATTCGGTCACCATCGGCACCATCGGCAGCAGCAATCTGACGCTCGACAACGGGGCTTTCTCCGGGTTGGTCGTCGTCAATTCCGGCTCGCACTTCATCGCGGAGAATGTCACGCTGGCGGGCAATATCATCGTGGCCCCTGCCACCGGCACCACCCTTACGGTGAGCGGAAATCTCGGCGGCGTCGGCAAGGGGCTGCAGCTGACGGACGCCGGCACCCTGGTGCTTTCCGGCGCGGCCAGCACCTACACCGGCAGCACCGTCGCGAGCGCGGGCGTCTTGAAGCTGACCGGTGATCGCACCGGAACCGCGGGATCGTTCGCGGTGAGCTCCGGTGCGACGCTCGAGATCACCAATGGATCATATTTTCTGGGGAGCGCGGCTTTCATCGCGGGAAATGTTTCGGGCACCAGCACCGTCACTCAGAACGGCGGCAGTGTTTCATTCACCGGCGGCGACCAACTTCTGGTGGGAAATGGCGCGGGTGACTGCGTTTATAACCTCAGCGCCGGGACCCTTACCACAGCCAGCGTGGCAAACCGCGGGGTGATCCTCGGGGTGAATGAAGGCAGGACCGCCACCTTCAATCTCAGTGGCACCGGAATCCTGACCATGGGCACGACCTCGGCATTGCAGATCGGGCGCGCCGAGAACACCGCTGCCACGGGCACCACCGGGGTCTTCAATCAAACGGGTGCGGACACTTTCGCGACCGTCGGCGAGCTCCGGATCGGTGGATCGAGTGCCGGAGCCGCGAACAATGCCAACACGACCGGCACGCTGAACCTGTCGGCCGGCACCTTCTCGGCCGTCACTTTCACCCAGCTCTCGGGCGGCAATACCAGCAACTCCACCATCAACCTCAGCGGCACCGCCGATGTGACCCTGCCCGCCTTCCCGACGGCGCGCGGCACCGGTTCGACGGCGACCATCACCTTTGACGGGGGCATACTGAGGCCGCGAGCCGCCAGCGCGAGCTACATGGGCGGCTTGACCAATGCCTTCATCAAGGCGGGAGGGGCTAGCTTTGACACCGGCCTCGGCAGCATCACCATCGCCCAAGCATTGCTGACGGATCCGCTGTCGCTCGGTGGCGGACTGTCCAAGGCCGGCACCAACACGCTGACCCTCACCGGCAACAGCACCTACACCGGCGCGACCCAGGTCACCGGCGGAACCCTGGCAATGGGCGGCACCGGCGCGGTCGACGGAAGCAGCGGCATCACCATCAATGACGTCGCCGCGAAATTGCTACAGGCCAGCAGCACGGCGATGTCTCCCCCGGTGACCCTCACCCTGGGAACCGTCACCGGCAGCGGCACGATCAATACCGTCGACGTCGCCAACGCCGCCAGCTGCATCATTTCCAACAACAACGGCGTGGCGGGTGCGGCGTTGACAGTTGGCGCGCTGAACTTCAGCGGTGAGGCGACGGTGAACACTTTCAGCATCAACAACGGAGACAGCACCACCCCGGCGATCGTCACCACCAGCCTCGCGAGCAATGCGGCCGGCATCGTGACCGTCAATCCCACCGCGGCCACCTGGACCAGCGGTTCGACCTACGATCTCATCAGCTACGGCGGCGGCAGCATCGGCGGGGCGGGCTTTACCAAGTTCGCCCTCGGCACCGTCACCGGGAAGTTGATCCGGCAGAACGCCGTCCTGGGAAATTCCGGCACCGCCATCACCCTGGCGATCACCGGCGGCGACTCGGTCTACTGGGTCGGCGATACCAACAACAAGTGGAACACCGCGGCGGCCAACAACTGGAAGCTGCTCTCCAGCAACAGCTACACCACCTTCTTTGATACGGACGACGTCATCTTCGATGACAACGCCACCGGAGCTGGCCCGATCAGCGTGGAGATCGATCTGGCGGACGTCCCGACCCGATCCACCCTTTTCAACAATACCAAGGACTACGTCCTGAGCAGCAGCGGTGGCTTCGGGATTTCCGCCGGCAGCCTGACCAAGAATGGCACGGGGAAGTTGTCGATCAGCTCCTTCAACATCTACCCCGGGGCCACCGCCATCAACGCGGGCACGATCCAGATCAGTGGCAGCGGCACCCTGGGCACGGCTTCGGCCGTGACCCTGGGCGGAGGCAGCTTGGATCTCGGGACCACCAGCCTGGCCTTTGGGGCGGTTTCGGTCACCGCCCCGGCGGCGAGCGGCGACACCATCAGCAACGGCAGCCTCACGGGCAGCTCCTACGCCGCGAGCAACACCACGGGCAACGCCGTCATCTCCGCGAACTTGCTGGGAACCGGCGTATTCAACAAAACCGGAGCCGGCACCACGACTCTCGCCGGTGCCAACACCTTCACCGGGGTGATCAACGTGACTGAGGGCCAGCTCAATCTGAGCAACTGGAGCGCCTCCACCTTGGGCGTCGTCACGGTGGCCGGGACCACGGGACCGATCCTCGAAATCTCGGGCAGCGCCACCTACACCATCGCCACCCGGATGTTCGTGGGCTCGACCACCAACGGCACCGTGAATCAGACCGGCGGCACGGTGAATTTCACCGCCAGCGATGCCTTGCTGGTCGGCAATGGCACCGGTTCCAGCGGCACCTACAACCTGAGCGGCGGCACCCTGACAAGCTTTGCCAGCACCGCCCGCGGCGTCATACTCGGGGTAAATTCCAACAACTCGGCGACCTTCAATCTGAGCGGAGGGAATTTGAGCATCGCGAGCTCCATTCTGATGGTCGGGCGTTCGGATAGCGCGGCAGCGGGCACGGTAAACCTCTTCAACCAGACGGGCGGCACGGCGACGGTGGGAACTTTGGCAATCGGCGGTACTGCGGCAAACACCACAAACTCGACGCTGACTCTCACGGCCGGGACCTTTACGGCGAACACCTTCCCGCGGCTGGCGAATGCCACCAACGATCTCACGGCGATCAACATCGGCGGCACTGCCGATGTGACCCTGCCCAACTTCCCGACCGCCCGCGGCACCGGCGCGACGGCGACCCTTACCTTCGACGGCGGCACGCTCAAGCCAAAGCTGGCAAGCACCGCCTACCTGGGCGGCCTGACCAACGCCTTCATCAAGGCCGGTGGGGCCAGGTTCGACACCACCGGCTTCGACATCACCGTCACGCAGGCGTTGCTGACGGACGGGGTGTCGCTCAATGGCGGACTGACCAAGGCCGGCACCAATACGCTGACCCTCACGGGCACCAACACCTACACCGGTGATACCACGGTCAGCGGCGGCACCCTGGCGCTGGGCGCGAGCAACGTCCTCGCCAACACCACCGCGGTCTCCATCGGCAGCGCCACCCTCAGTACAGCGGCCGCCACCACCGACACCGTCGGCGCGCTGGATGTCACCGGTGGTGCCATCATCAACCTGGGCGCGGGCTCCGCGCTGGCCTTTGCGGACAGCAGCGGGGCCGATTGGGCCGGCGGCTCGCTGACCCTCACCGGAAACTTCGTTTCCGGGTCTTCGCTCCGCTTTGGCACCAGCGGCAGTGGTCTGACTCCCACCCAGCTCGCCCTCATCACCCCGACCGGGTTCGGATCCTTCGCACTCAATTCCAATGGTTATCTCATCTCAGGCTACGCCGCATGGAAGGCCACCAACGCGCCGACCGGCACGCCGGATGACGATTTCGACGGCGATGGCGTGAACAACGGCGTCGAATATGTGCTGGGAGGTGACAAGAACACCAACGATCTGAGCAAACTTCCGAGCCTCTCCACCACCGGTGGGAATCTTGCCTTCACCTTCCAACGCAAGCAGACCTCCATCGACGGGTCGACCGGGGTGGTGATCCAGGTGGGAACCAACCTGAGCGCCTGGCCGAGCAGCTTCCCGGTTCCAAACACGGCCGTTTCCGCCAATCCCGGCGTGACCGTCGTCAAGGATTCGCCGGCTGGATTCGACACCGTCACCCTCACCGTGCCGCATGCTCCGAACGCCAGCAAGTTTGCCCGACTCAATGTGACCGTAACTCCATGAAGTGCGCCCGTCGCTGGCCTTTGACGTGAGGTTGGGCAAGTCACCCGATGCCCCACTGGGAAGGGAAATGCCAGGCGCAGCGGGCGGTGGCCGCCTGCGGAGTTCTGATACCAAAATCCTCTAGCTTTTAGGCCTCTCGTGTGAGCTGATCTGTTCAGGCCTCACGGATGGCGCGGAAGGTTGCTGCCCTCGGAAAGGAAATCGTCGATCAGATCGAATAAGCTTGGAAGCAGTCCCAGCCCGACTGGGCGCGCAAGAGGATGCTGGTGGTGCGTCTCATCGCACTTCACCAGTCCACCGTCGCCGAGATCATGGCGGTCGCCGGGGTATGCCGGCAGACGGTCTTCACCCATCGCGACAAGGTCGTGGCGGAAGGTGACGAGGGACTGCTCAAGCGCGAATGGGCAGGAGCCCGGAAGCCGGCGGTCGATGGTGCCGTAGCTGAAGAGTTCAAGGCCAAGCTCGAAGCAGGAGCCTTCCGCCAGGCCCGCGACGCGCATCGCTGGATTGCCAAGCGCACCCGCAAGAAGCTCACGGAAAGCGGCGTGCGCAAGCTCATGCAACGTCTCGGAGGCAAGCTCAAGGTCCCGCGCAAGAGCCACCGCAAGAAAGACCAGGCCGCCTCGGACGCCTTCAAGGCGGAACTGCCCGGGAAGCTCACCGCCGTGATGGGGGAGCAGCCGGACAAGCCGGTGCGGCTATGGGTGCTCGACGAGCACCGCTACGGGCTGCTGCCGTTCATCCGCCGGGTGTGGTCGCGGCGCGGCGTGCGGGTCCACGCGCCCTATGCCACGACCTACAAGTGGGGTTATCTCCACGAGGCCCTTGAGATCGACGGCGCCAACGACGCGCAACTTCTCTTCACCCCGTCCATCAATCAGGACATCCACGCGCTTTTCCTGCAGCAGATCGCCGGGAGCGACCCTTACTCGGTGCATGTCATTATCCAGGACCAGGCTTGCTTCCATCTCGGTGCGGGAGACGATCGTTTGCCGGCGAACGTCCGGCTGTTGCCGCTGCCGCCATACTGTCCGGAGCTCAACCCCGTGGAAGGCTTCGGCCGCCTGCTCAAGGCACCCACGGTCAACCGGCTCCACCGCGATTTGAGGCAGCTTGAGAATCACCTCATCGCCGTGGCCCGCTACTGGATCGAGCCCGACAAAGTCCGCTCACTCATCCACGGCTGGATGCAGGACCAAGCAGACGCTGGCGCTCCACCTTAAAGTCTGAGACTAGCAGCCTGTCGGACTTAGGCTCTCTAACAGGTCTATTCTCAATAAGAGGCCGGTAAAGGGGTGTCAGTCTCAATTCCTCGATTGACGAGCATACAATGGTAGCGG
>Ga0247843_1006001_pt1 | contig 16265 bp, 10 predicted proteins | sample LaCruzMarch2017__FD_192420 | JGI IMG/M metagenome (GOLD analysis project Ga0247843, IMG submission 192420) | Freshwater microbial communities from meromictic Lake La Cruz, Castile-La Mancha, Spain - LaCruzMarch2017_8m | ecosystem: Environmental > Aquatic > Freshwater > Lake | place: Spain... | reverse complement strand
CGTCTTACTCCTACGAGGCTATTCAATATACGGCCATTCCAGCGAAATATGCCTGTTGGATCTTTTCAGGCTTTTTGATCGCATTTGCAGTAAAAATCCCCATATTCCCATTCCATACTTGGCAACCCAACACCTATGCTTCCGCACCGATTGCCGGAACCATGCTTTTGTCGGCAATTATGTTAAAAATGGCCTTATTTGGAATGATCAAATGGATGATTGGTTTAAATTTCGTAGCCCTTTCAGATTGGCAATGGCCCGTGCTTATTTTGGGAGTAATCGGTATTCTTTACGGCGCCTTCATTGCTATGCGTGAACAACATTTGAGAAAAGTATTCGCTTTTGCCTCAATCAGCCACCTCGGACTAATTGTCGCTGGAATCATGGTGTTCACCGTAGATTCGTTGCAGGGGAGTATACTACAGATGATCAATCACAGCCTAGTGGCTATTGGCCTATTCTTAGCGGCCGGAATCATTGAACAACGCTTAGGCACCTCTAACTTAAGCGAAATGGGAGGCATCGCCAAATTAGCGCCGAAATTTGGGTTTTGGTTCGGGGTCATGATGTTTATTTCCTTATCTGTGCCCATGACGGCAGGATTTATAGGGGAATTCTTACTCATCAAATCGGTATTCGAATTTAATGTATGGATGGGGATATTGGCTGCATTAACCCTTGTTATTGGAGCGGTATATATGATTCGAGCCTATCAAATGAGCAGCATGGGTGCCCCTAAAATTACAGCATTTAAAGACCTCATGTGGAATGAAATTTCAGTGTTTGCACTCATCACTGTGCTCGCTATCACCCTTGGATTATATCCTGATTTTATTTTTTCAATTGTTAAACCAAGTATCAATCATCTGCTAGAAGCAGCCGCTGATACCCAACTTATAATCAAATAATGGATGCGTTATTGGTAATTTTCATTACGGGTTTAATTTCCCTATTTATTGGGATGATGAAAAAACCTGGCCTTGCGCTGAGCGTAAACCTGATTGGGTTAAGCACTGCGTTCCTTTTGATTTGGAATCACACAAATTACATTTCCCCCTTAAAGAGCTACTCGGGTGCTTTAGTGTTTAATGGACCCCAACTTTATTTAAGCTTATTGGCCGTCTTACTCACTGCATTAGTACTCGTTGGCGGCTATGCGATGCAGTCAAAAGACAAAGAGCATTATGCAGACATTACCTCCTTGATGATGTTTTCATTAACCGGAGCAATTTGCTTGATTGGTTTCAAAGACTTTTTTATGTTTTTTATCGGATTAGAGATTTTATCGATTCCCGTATATGTATTAGTGGGGAGTAGAAAATCAAGCCCACTCGCTTCTGAAGCTGCACTTAAATATTTCTTTACAGGGTCCTTTGCAACCGCTATATTGTTGTTCGGAATTGGCCTAGTATTCGGTGCCACGGGAAGTTTCAATTTAAATGAAATCGGCTTTGCGGTTATGAGCGGATTGTATACACCCGCCCTAATGATTGCTGGGGTTTTACTCATTATCGCCTCACTTTTATTTAAAGTCGGAGCCGTTCCTTTTCACTTTTGGAATGCCGACGTATACGAGGGAAGCACAAAATCTGTTACCGCATTTATGTCCACCGTAGTAAAAATAGCGGGGTTTATTGCGATATTCAAATTAATGAAAACAACGTTTGGGAATTTGAGTGATCATTGGATGTACTTTATGTATGCCGTGATTATTGCAACCCTATTTATTGGATATCTCTCCGGACTTAAGCAAACTTCCCTAAAACGGTTAATGGCCTATTCCGGAATAAGTAATACGGGAATCGGACTCCTAGCTCTCATGAATGGCACAGAAACTGGAGAGCGTAGTTTGGTAATTTTTCTCATCGGATATGGTGCAAGTTCATTGATTTTACTCTTTGTTTCCCAACTTATCAGTGAAGAAAACGATGAAATCTCATCCTTTCAAGGCATAGGATACAAAAATCCCTTTTTGGGAGTAGCTTTACTCGTTGCCCTACTCTCTTTAAGCGGTATTCCTCCGTTCACAGGATTTTTTGGGAAATTTTTACTAATAAAAGATGTCATTGAATTTCATCCGATATTGAGCATTGCAGCGGTGATTAGCTCTGTGATTGGCGCATACATTTATTTACGCTTAATACTCTCCATCTTTAGTAAAGAAAATACAGCTCCTAAAGTTGCACTGGACTGGAAGATTATAAGTGTTATTTGTATCTGCCTTGCATTACTAACCGCGGGCTGGATGTTAATTCTATAAAAACAAATTAACCCTGATATACAGGGAGTTTGGTCGAATTATTGATAAATTTTAGCAGCTACATTAACCCTGTGTTTCGTTTTTTTTAATTATATTTGGGCTCAAATAATTTTGACTCAATGAAGCAAAACGAAAAATATTTCTTTAAAACCTTATTCGTTGGGGTTTTATTTTTAAGCCCGTTTTTAGCACTAGCCCAACCGAGCGCATCCAATGATAATACTTCAGGCAATGAAGACCAACCCGTTTCAATTGCAGCAATTCAAAGCAATGATTTAGCCAATGTTGGGTCTTTGGTATTGTCTTCAATTGACTTAAACACGGCATTACTTGGCTTACAATCTACGTTTACCAGTGCAAACGGACAATGGTCGGTTGATTATTTCACCGGGAATGTCTTGTTTATTCCTAACCTACATTTTAATGGGACAGAAACCATTACTTATACGATTAATAACAGCCTCGGGCTGACGTCAAATGCGGCAACTATTTCGGTGAATTTAACGGCAATCAATGATGCACCAGTTACAAACAGCAATTACCTTTCAATTACCGAAGATGCGGGGTTGCAATCTGGTAACTTATTAGCCAATGGTGATTATGACATTGAAAATACGACACTTAGCTGTACCATTCTTCCCCTTGTGAATGCCACTAACGGGGTGTTTACTATAGCGGCCAACGGTTCGTTTACGTACACACCGAATGCAAATTATTTTGGGACAGACATGGTTGTGATTAGCGTATGCGACAACGGCAGTCCCTTGCCGATTGCTTGCTCAGCAGACACGCTTTTTATTGATGTAACGCCGATTAACGATGCGCCGTCATTGAATAACGATAACTATACCGTTGATGAGAATTCTATCAACATATTAAACCAACTTGCCAACGATAATGACATCGACAACCCGTTGTTGTTGAGTACCGTTCAAATTTTGTTTGGACCTGTTAACGGTTCAGCTACGATACTAAATGGACAAGTGGTTTACACCCCTACCATTGGCTTTAACGGACAAGACTCGATTTATTATCAAGTTTGTGACTCTGCAGCACCTTTAGTAAGCGCCTGTTCACAAGCGTGGATACACATAACCGTTTCTCCGTGCGACCTTAATCCTGCAGCGGATTGCGACGGTGACGGTGTAACCAATGCATTAGAATTAACAGATAATACAGATCCTAATGATCCGTGCGATTATGTAATTGCAAGTCAAACCTTAACCTATGGCCCAGTTTGGGTAAATGCAGATTGTGATGGTGACGGATACACAAACGGTGTTGAATTTGGGATGGGATACGCTTTGGATGATGATTGTTCTTTTCCTTTTATCGCCCAAAACGCTACCGCAAATGTTGCATGGAATGCCTTGGACTGTGATGGTGACGGAGTTACGAACGGAGATGAAATTCAATCTGGAACCAATGGAACGGATCCTTGCTCATTGTTTGCTATAAGTATGACCCTAACACCAAGCAACGCTTGGTTGGTAGATGATTGTGACGGTGACGGAGTTACCAATGGTGATGAAATAACAGACAATACAAACCCTACCAACCCATGTTCATTAAACCCTGCGAGTGTTGTTACTGCAAGCATCGACAGTCTGTGGTATTTTCTTGATTGCGATGGTGATGGTGTCCAAAATGCAGACGAATTAGAAGACAGCACCTATTACTTAGATGTTTGTAATTACATTGCTTCTAGCGTTACGATGCCACAAACTTCGGTTTGGATGAATGAAGATTGTGACGGTGATGGTGTATTAAACGCCACTGAGCTGACTGATGGAACGGACCCACAGAATGGGTGCGAGTACCTTGCTTCTAGTCAAACTATTCCTACAAGCGCCGCATGGAATGCTTGGGATTGTGATGAGGATGGAGTTACCAATGCTACCGAGGTGACAGATAACACCGAAGTGACCAATCCATGCAGCTTCCTAACAGCTAGTATCACGTTACCAATTGGTGCAACATTCAATAACGCAGATTGCGATGGAGATGGTCTTACCAACGTTTATGAAGCCTCAATAACAACTGATGCGTTTAATCCAGACACTGACGGTGACGGGGTTAACGACGGGACCGAAGTAAATCAAGGAAGCGACCCTTTAGATCCTTGTGATCCCTCCCCAACACTGGCTTCATGTTTTACTGCATTAATTATCCCAGAAGGAATCTCACCGAACGGTGATGGTAAAAATGATAATTGGACCATTACAGGGGCTGATTACTACGAAAACAATCACCTGAAAATCTACAATCGTTTTGGTACGGAAGTATACCACAAAGAGAAGTATATCAACGAATTCGTAGGAAAAGCAAATGTTTCCACGCTTGGTGGCGAAGTACTACCGGATGGAACTTATTTCTTCGTTTTTGATAAATTCAACAATGGCGAAGACGTTGAAACTGGATATTTATACATCAAGAACTAAGGTTTACAATACAGGAAAAGTTATGAAAAAAATAATCATACTCGCTGCATTAGTCATTTCCAATTTGGTCAATGCTCAGCAAGATCCACAATTTACGCAGTACTTTGATAATTTCTTGCATGTTAATCCCGCTTATGCCGGAAGTTCAGGCATGTTAAGTGCAACCGCGATCCACCGTGAACAATGGGTTGGATTTGATGGAGCACCCCGCTCAACCACGTTAAGTGTACACACCCCATTAAATTATCGTTCGGTTGGCTTAGGCTTAACCGCTGTAAACGATATGATCGGCCCTATTCGTCAGACGGCGGTTTATGCTGATTTCTCTTACACCTTCAAACTCGGCAAAACTGCGCGCTTAGCGTTGGGATTGAAAGGTGGGGTGAATATGTTGAATGTCGACAAAATTGACCAAAACGTTCAAGCAGATGATCCTGCATTTGCGAATGTTCAAAATCAACTTAATCCGAACGTAGGTTTTGGTGTGTATTATCACGACGAACATTTTTTCCTAGGCCTAAGCTCACCTCGTTTGATGGAAAGCACAAACTCAGCTACCTATCGCGAAAAACGTCATTATTTTGGAATCGTAGGAGGTATTTTCCCCGTAAGTGCGAAATGGAAACTACGTCCAAGTGTTCAGGTTAAAGCAACCATGGGTGCTCCGATGAGTCTGGACATTTCACTTGCTGGAATTTTCAATGATAAACTATGGATTGGTGCTATGAACCGTTGGAATGCAGCTGCAGGAGGTTTTGTTCAATATCAAATTACGCGACAATTTAGATTAGGACTTGCCAGTGAATATGGCATGACACCTATTAGAAATTATAATAATGGAACCTTTGAAGTCCTTATGTCCTACGACTTCAACTACAAGAAGACTGACGTTAAATCCCCAAGATACTTTTAAGCTTTGTAACCATGGTTAAACAACTAACACTTTTATTTTCATTTTTCCTTGCAACAATTGCGTTTTCTCAAGGAAATAATCCGTATTTCGCCTCAACACCAGCAAAGTTCAATGCCGACGATGCAGAGATTGGCGTGTACAAAAATGCAGGCAACAATGCCTTGATTTTAGTTTCGAGCAAAGAATGGGGAATCGTGAAGCGTGTAAATGGAAATGACCAACATTTCTTTAACTACTTTACCGTTGATGCCAAATCAAATAAAGTGGGCAAATTTCAACGCAAATCGAATAGTAAATTCAATGAAGGTCCACTATGTTTCACCCCTAACGGAAAACGGGTATTTTTTACCAGAAATTCCAAAAAGAAAAGTGCCTCTACTCAGAAAAGAGAACTCATGTTGTTTTCCGCAGAAGTTAGTGCTAAAGGTAAATGGAGTAATATCACACCGTGCAACATCAACAATAAAGGGTACTCTGTTGGTCATCCAGCAGTTTCAAAAGATGGGGATTATCTTGTATTTGCATCCGAAGCACCGGGCGGACAAGGCGGAACAGACCTTTATGTTGCATCGTTAGACGCCAATGGTACTATTGGAGAACCCATGAATCTGGGTGCAAAAGTTAACACCTCTGGGAATGAATTCTTCCCATGGTTTAGCCCTGAGGGACAATTATTCTTTGCTTCTAATGGATTGAAAGGAATGGGTGGATATGATCTCTTTGTAACGGAATTGAAAAATGGAAAAGATGTATTCAGCCCAATGAATCTAGAGTCGCCTATTAACAGTTCATCCGATGACATTGCTATCGTTTATCACGAAGACATGAAAGGCTACATGAGCTCAAATCGAGAAAAAAACAACGATAACATCTACAGCTTTACGCAACTCCGTCCAATTGTATTTAAAGTTATAATGTCAGGGACTGTTACAGACCTAAACACGAATGATACCTTGCGTGAGGCTACCTTAAATATCAAAAACCCAAAAGGTGACATCGTTGCTACCCTAGTTACAGATGCCAAAGGTGGATACAACGTAAACTTGGAGCCTGATCAAACGTACACGGTAGAGGTTCAGAAAGAAAATCACAAAAACGAACAGTTTAATCTGAATACAGATTTTAATACCCCTAAGGTAAAACAAAATGTAGCCCTTGAAAATCGGCCAAATGTTACCTACACCGGTATTGTAACCGACACCAAAACTAAAAATACGCTTCAAGGCGTTAAAGTTACCCTGAAAGACTTAAGCTCTGGAAAGGAAATATTAATAACAAACTCAGACGTTACTGGTAGCTTTACTAAGGCTTTTCAAGATTTAAAATATGGTAAAGAACAACGCTTTGAGATTAAACTAGAGAAGAAGGATTATGCCACGAAGTTGATTGATTTTAGCTATACGCCTACGCAAACTGGTACTGTAAGTATTAATGATTTGATTGATTTAAGTATTGGTAAAGTAGAAGTTGGTGTTGACCTTTCGAAACTTATGCAATTAGGTGATATCTATTTTGATTACGGAAAGTTCGATATTCGGGAAGACGCCGCTATTCAATTGGATAAAATTGTTAGCATCATGAATGAATATCCAAGTATGATTATTGAATTAGGTTCACATACAGACTGTCGTGGTGCTAAGGATGCGAACAAAAAGCTATCAGATAATCGTGCGAAGGCATCTGCTGATTATATACGTTCCAGAATAACCACGCCAACTCGAATTTCGGGGGTAGGATTTGGAGAAGCTAAATTAAAAGTAAACTGCCCGTGCGAAGGCAAGGTAGTTTCAACTTGTCCGGAAGAAGAACATGCGAAAAACAGACGAACTGAATTTATCGTGAAAAAAGTAAAATAATCACGTAGGACTGAAAATCATAAGCACCTTTCGAGGTGCTTTTTTTGTGCCTATATTATCCATAGATATTCTTTGGATTGCTTACCTTTAACCATGCGTTATTGGATCCCCTTTTTATGCTTGTTTTTATTCTCTTGTACAAAGGAGGTCACCATTGATATTCCAGTTGAAGAAGCTAAACTCGTCGTCGACGCACGAATAGAAACCAATGGCGCTCCAATTGTACTTTTGATGCAATCGCAATATTTATATAATCCAACGGATTTAGCGGCCTACTTTTCATCGAATATTACGAGCGCTACGGTTACGGTTACCACCGGAAATAACTCCTTCCCCCTGACCTTATTTTCACCCAGTGAATTGCCGCTAGAAAGCCAAATCACGCTCGCTGAAATGTTGAATCTCGAATTAATTGCACTTTCATTCTTTCCAATAAAAGTATATTCTACACTTGACCCGATATGTAAAGGAGAAGTTGGGAAATCGTATACCTTAGGAATTACATACGATGGAGATCAATACAACGCGACCACATCCATCTTAGCTCCTGTCCCGTTAACGTCACTTTCTTGGATAGCAGACCAAGAGAATAACACATTCGGACTTTGCTTGGCTGTCCTTTCAGATCCGATTTCACAAATAAATGCCTATCGCTGGGAATCTAAAATTATCACTTCGGTTAATGGACAACCGAAAGATTATCGGTTCAGACATGGCGGTTCTTCGTATTTTAGTGATGAATTTTTCAATGGCTTAACCATAGATTTTGATACCCGGTATCCCGAAAAAGATACTACCTACCCTTCCGGATTCAAACGTCATTTCAAATATGGGGATAGTGTGGTCATTAGATTTTCTAACATTGAAATCCCTGTCTATAACTATTTTGATAAAATGAGATCTCAGATGGAAAGTAATGGCAGTCCATTCTCTTCACCCGTGCTTATACCGAGTAATATTAGCAACGGAGCCTTAGGTGTGTGGGCTGGTTATTCTGCTTGGTATGATACCTTAGTTTGTATCCCCTAATTCTGCCTATGAACGAAAAAACACAGCAGCAAATTAGAACCATAATTCTAGAAGTTCGTGGAATTTACGAAAGTTATAGGAGTAAAAATACCTGGACAACGCATCAAGACATTATCGGATTAGGAATATTAATCAGTTGCCAAGCCTTACTTATTGGCGTTGGATACGCATGGTTAATCGGGTTCTGTCCAACGTGGTTAACCATAGTTTCAATTGCATTGATAACCTCAATCTTACATGAATTAGAACACGATTTAATCCATGACCTTTACTTTAAGCGTATTCCTTTCCTATATCATTGGATGATGTTGGGTGTTTATATATTTCGCCCAATTAGCTTAAATCCCTGGATACGAAAACACTGGCATCATTTCCACCATCAACATTCAGGAATGGCTTTCGATATAGAAGAACGCGGAATAACCAACGGAGATCGCCTTTCGTTACTCCGATTACTTGTCTTACCCGACTTATTGTTATCCGGAATCATAAGAATTCCAAGGCTAAGAAAAGAAATTATCATAGAATATAACAAAGGAAATTTAAGTAAAAGCGACATGCGCTTAATCATTCGTACCGTTTTACTTGGATTACTACCCTTTGGAGTACCCCTAACGATACTATGGTATGCCTTTGTAGTGATTCACCTATTTCATGGGGTTGGCTATCCCCTAGCTCAATTCGACGGGTTGTTGCAGTGGATTGAACCACTTATGATACTTCTCGTTATTCCTAATTTAATTCGGCAATTCGCCTTGCATTTTGTTTCATCCAATATGCATTACATGGGAGATGTTGAAGCGGGTAACGTTATTCAACAAGTACAAGTATTCACCCCTTGGTGGAGTGCGCCCTTACAATGGTTTTGCTTCTTTTTTGGCGCTACGCACGCCATTCATCACTTTGTAGTAAATGAACCTTTCTACCTCAGACAACTTACGAGAAAAGCAGCGCAGGAAGTTTTACTAGAAAACGGAATTCGATTAAACGATGTTAAAAGCCTCAGGTTTTCTAATCGATACCACCACACTAATAATTATTAGACATACTCCGTATATAGAAAACGGAGTTGGTATTATCACCTGAAAATCCTTCCTTAGGTTTGTGTTTTAAATCAGTAAACATGAAAGAAAAGAAGGAAAAAACAGTAACCCTTTACAACCCGCACTTTATCGAATTTGGTGAAACGCTTCGGATAAATAAAATTGAATTTTCCGAACAAACGCGGATCGAGTTCTTTTACAAGCCCCCAAGTCATTATCACAAAGGTGGATGGATACAAATTGATGTTGACACCTTTATTACGCCCGACGGTGGCAAAACAAAATTGAAACTCATTGAATCGGTTGATATTCCAATCGCTCCCGAAAAACATTATTTCACTGAAGCGAACACAACACATATCTTTTGGTTGATTTTTCCGAAAATAAGTCCAAAGGTTAAAACACTTGATGTGATTGAGCGCAATGAACCGGGTACCTATTTTAATTTCTTTCAGCTTGACCTCACGCGCTGGGGGACGAGTCAAATAAAACTGACTGAGGTAGCTGAATTTAACATGAATTTTAAGGAACTACAACAGCTTCACATTAAGGTACTTCAATTAAAAATCGATACGCTGAACCTAAATGAACGAAAAGACCAGAGCATCAAAAACCAAGCGTACGAAAAAGCGGTTGAGCTGAGAGATGAAGGTCGAACCTTAGCAGGTCAACTGCACGAAATTAAGCAACAACTTTTGGATTGGTATGGCTCCCTTGACCGAACCCCGGAACAATTCAGATCACTACATATAATTCAACGCATCCTCTTCGAATTCCATGATAGCGAGGAAGAATTCACCGAAAATTACATGATTGAATTGGGCGCGCAACGCAAACGATTAATTAATCAACTGCTCCGATGTCATCCGGAACGGGATGTAGAGAAATTACTTGCCTTTCATCAACAAATTAAAGCAATAGACGATTTTATCGAACAGTTGCAGCAATCAAAGCGCCGGTGAATTTAAAAAGCCGATACCATCGGCTTTTTTTGATTTACAAGGTTGCAAAGAAACGGAAAAAGTCTGAATTCATTGGAACATTTGCAGTGAATATTAACCTAAAACACAAACAGCTTATGCAAAGAAAACAGACCATTTCCACCTTCTACACAGACAAGCAAGTATGCTTTGATTCCATTCGAGAGCGATCCTATTCGCAATCCCCGTTAAAACCTTACCTACTCATGCAAAAAATCGAACGCAGTGAACTGCAATCCAATTTCGAAGTGCACTCCGATTTTCCACCGTTTAAACAAGAAGAATTTTTGCTGGCACATACGGAAGAATACGTATCCAATTTCTTTAATAAAACCGGGAATTACCGATCGAATGGCATCCCATGGTCTGAGAATTTAGCGACAAGCGTAACCTATACCAACAGTGCCATCTATCACGCCATCAAACACAGCCTCGAACATCCCGACCAATTATGCTTTGCACCCGTTTCGGGAATGCACCATGCACGACCCGATTCAGGTCAAGGTTTCTGTACCTTTTCAGGGCAAGTCATCGCCTCCTTGAAACTTTACCATGAACTCGGAGTTTCAGGTGCTTGGCTAGATTTAGATGGTCACTTTGGAAATAGCATAGAAGATTCAAGAGGTTTTGATCCGCGCATCAACAAGGCCATTCCATGGGATTGCAACGTAAATCCCATCGGATATAATGAAGAATATCTTCAAGACTTTAAATTCAAACTCGAACGGGTGAAACGTCGAATTTTGGAAGGTAAGGTCCATTACGTAGTCTTTGCCCATGGAGCAGACAGTCATATAGATGATGACCTTGGTGGACAGTGCGATACAGTCCATTGGTTAGCCTGTGCTGAACTCTTTAGCACCTGGGTGAATGAGGTTTCGCTCGAAATAGGCAAGCCCCTTCCAGTAACCTTAGCCCTATTCGGTGGATACCGAAAAGATGATTATAACATGGTGCTAGACCTTCATCTCGCCTCCGTTGAACGCTGTAGATCAATCATGTGTGAGGCAAACGAGGCGCAAGCGGCTTAATATATATTTTTTTAAAATACTACATGTAACTTTTTATCGTTTCAGATGTCTTATTAAAAAAACTACCAATGAAAAAAACGTTTATTTTTATTGGATTCCTTGGGGCATCCATCTCCGTATTTAGCCAAATAAAACTCACGCAAATCCACCTATCCAGTGGTTCCTACCGACAATTTGGTTTCACCCCGTCAAACATTACTGACTTTGCTCCGTTGGCGCCAGGTTCTTCTATTTTAATGAAGGATTTCAGTAACTACGAAGGGGAAATGGGATACTACAACTTTATTTATCCGTTCAATATGGGGATGCAGAACAATTCATCCTTCCAATCCCTACAAGTAGGGTTATCGCTACCTAAATGCCAAGGAACCTTGCGATTGGGAATATCCAATTTCTCGAATCAATTAATGAGTGCTTATGGTTCGTATTACGAATCACATGTGGTGGACACCTTAATTTCATCACAAAATGGAAGCATGACCCTTGTAGATTCCACAATCAGCAGAAATGTATTTGGAAATTATGATAACCAACAAATTCGCTTAGAAGCAGCTTATGTCTGGGAAATGAATGCAGGCGAACGTTGGGCATTTTCTGCCGGGGCAGGGTTATCTTTTGGATTATCCTATCAATCTAAAACTTCATTACACTATGCAGAATATACGAACAGTTATCAAGGATATGGATCCTATGCTGGCAATCAAACAACAACGTTTGAAAGTGAGACATATAAGAACCCTATAACTTGGGGAGCAAATATTTATGTGCCACTTGGTATTAATTTCCGCCTAGGAACTAAACGTGCCTTCTGGAAAGCGTGGATGATTTACTCTGAATTACGTCCGCAATTATCCATCAATTCAATACCTAATTCAGGGGTTAAATTTAGTCCAGGAATTGGTTCAGCCAGTGGAATTCGTTACAACATCCCAACGACAAACAAAAAGGGACACGCAGATTTTTAATCTGATAATTTTGGAACAGCAGACCCAGTAATGAACAATTGCTGGGTTTTCTTTTTGTTGCTCGGAATAAAAGAAAAATAAGCAAAATCAGTGTAGCCATGACCCTCTTGCTTCAGCTTAGAATCAAAATACTTATCTCGATCTGTTGGAATATATACCGCGTTCATTTTTGATTCAAACACTTGACCCTCTTCATCCATCAAGAGATAATATACTTCGTTTTTATCCCGATTGGCAATATTAATGATTCGAGAATGATCCGAAGGAATATAATACCAACCGCGTACCTCTTGTGTTCCCTCTGCATTTGCAAATCCATACGATACATAATAATTTTTTGCTGAGCTATTTATAAATTCGATAGACCGAGTTTTGTAGGTTGATGCGATGTTCCGTTGAACTAAGTCGCTTGGGATTAATGAAAATGCAGCACGAAGAATTTCAAGATCCTTATACCTTAACCAACAAAATCCATTCTTTCCCCATTCCTTTCCCCAACTGTTTACTAATTTAAAAGCTCCCCCTCCAATTTGGTCGTCGTATCCGATGATGCACATAGCATGACCCGCAACGGCATAATCCGCGTTGAAATTCTCAATTTTAATTACACCATTTGAATCTAAAAACTTGGTATTTAAACTATTTCCTTTACCCCCAGCATATACATCCATACCAATCACCACTGGACGATTATTCGTTATAGCCGCTTTGATTTGAAGATAATTCATGTGTTGCAAACGCTCATAATCATATAAACGGTCCTTGTAGATTTTTTTATCCGGATCATGTGCGCAATTTTGTAAGGCATAATCTTTCATTAAGGGGCTGCCGTATTTCTTCAATACCTCTAAACTGCCTTCTATTTGAGCACCACCATAACATGGATTCTTATCGTAAAAAAAGCAGTAGCGATTGTACGTACTCAACGCAGAGAATACCGGATGATTTTGACCGTGTTCGATGCGTTTCACAATAGTTAATCCATAATAAGCAGCGGCCCAACCCACACAAGATCCCACATCGCCTTGATCACCAATCTCAGGCAAATATGCTTCTAAGGAATAACGTGTCAATAAAACCGGTCGATTATTCGTTGCACCAACGGTATTCAAACCTACAATCACAAACAAAAATGTAAGGATATAAATACGTAAAGAAATTCGATAATTTATATGTATTCGCTCCATTTTATTATAATTTTACAAATTAAGTAACATTTCAATCAATTCGCATTATTTCAAAAAAAAATCTATGAATCGTATTTCATTTCTTTTATTGTTAACCATCGCACTTAACATTGGTTACGCTCAAAACAAAAACAAAGTCAACGCTGAATATTACCTGTTCGATAAGCAGGGTAATAAGCTGACTAAGGCACTTTCATATATTGATCAATTTTCGAATCAAGGGTATGCGATTTTTGCAGTAGGTGGTAATTATATTGAAAACAGTTATGGCAAAATCCCGGGAGCCAAATACGGAATTATTCATGAGAGCGGAAAAATCATTGTACCTGCGAGTTATGACTATCTTGAAGAAATATACACCGTAGATTCTATATACATTTCATCAATAAATGACCAATATGGCTTGCTTCATGAAAATGGAAAAACAATCATTGAGCCACAGTTCACTGAACTTTCCACGCTTTATGATGCTGATTATATATTAAATGCGAAGGGTAAAAACGGTGCTTACCAGCTCTTAGATTATACAGGGAAAGTTTTGACTAAAACGTATCAGTTCATTACCTCTTCGACCAGTGGATTTATTGTACAATCCGGTGGATACCAAGGCCTTCTCGACAAGAACTTCAAAGAATTATTCCCTACCATATATGAAGATGTTACGGAGCTAGAATCCGGGATTTTTCACATTACCGACAAATATCAGAAGCAATGGCTAATGAATATTGATGGTAAAAAACTTAGCGGCCCCCATGATAATATTGAACAAGAATTCGATGACAATTACACCGCAGTTGGCTACAAGGTATCAACCAAAGGAAAGGATGGCTTTATTGATTTAAACTATAAATCAATCATCCCCACATCATACCTAGAATTAAGTAAAATCACCATGGGATGTAATGATTATATCTTCAGTTATACCGATAAGAATAAATACGGTCTGCTTGATAAATCTGGGAAAAAACTTGGCAAAGCAACATATAGCAGCGTTAATAACAGCTCGTATTTTGGGAAATATATCCTTGTTGGGGTTGAAAAAAAATCAAAATCTAAAAAAAATAAAAATAAACATGGAGGATTAATTGATGATGAATGGTACTATGACGATTATATGCCTTCTACCTACGGATTGATAGATTTAACGGGCAAAATGGTTTTAAAAGCGGTCTATGATGATTACAGCTATAGTTACGGAGAAACATCCTTGATTATTTTGAAAAAAGGATCGAATTATGTCGCCTTGGATGCTAACCTCGACCCAATATTTAACAAAGACTTTTCGTACATCGAGTCATTAGGCGATTTCTATAAAGTACAGCTTGGCGGAGTAGACAATGGGTACGGGACTCCAGAAGGTGGTGTATTTGGACTTTACGATAAAAATGGTAAAGAAATAATCCCGGTTCAATATGAGGATATCGCTCAAATTGGCTATGAAAGCACCAATGGGTATATCATAAAAAGAAACGGTAAATACGGCATTTGCTCAGCCACCGGAAAAGTACTCATGGATGCACAATACAGTGAGATGAACTGTGAGGGTGATTTATGCATTGTGAGTCGTTACATTGAACAATCAGAACAAACAAAAATGGGACTAATAAATCACCAAGCATTAAAGGAAATTGTGCCTACCGTTTACGAACATATTGAATCGCTTTCATTTGAGGGAGATTATCTAATAAAATCAAATAACAAGTTTGGTTTGATTTCTAAGACCGGACAGGTGATTCTTCCTGCTAATTACAACTTTTTAAAAGCAACGGATCTTTATGAAAATGATGAATGGATTTTGGCCAATGCCTACGGTGAAGTAACGCAAAGCTATTATGGCTCTGACGTAACCGGAGGCAATTGGGGTGTAATTAATAAAAAAGGAGATACTATTTTACCATTTAAATTCAAAGAAATCTCTTTTGAAAACGACAGCATTGTCAATCTTCTTGATTACGATGGCAAGGCCTATTTAATGAATATGGCAACACAGAGAATTCTTACCAATTCAGAAGCAAATTACTTAAGCAAAATTGAATATAATTATGAAAATCCAATATTTATCATGGGTAAAGACGTAACACGCGGTGAATATGACGATGCTACAGGAGGAACCTATGGCTTAGTCACATCAAAAGGAGAAGAATTGGTATCTTTTAATTATTCTGAAATCACGCTTGAAAACGAACACTTCATAGCAAATTCCATTGATTTCAATGGGTACGATCTGCTAAACAAAAAAGGAGAAGTACTAATTAAACGTGCTACTACCATCGAACCCTTAAGTGATAGCGTCTTTTTAGTGCAAATCGATGGAAAAGCATCGCTCTATAATGTGAACACTGGAAAGTACAGCCTAACATCCAACTTTACAGATTTCGCTACGCCTGAATACTATAACAATTGGGGTTCTGTGTCTATTGGAATCAAAAATGCATCTGATAAATGGGGTATTCTCAATAAGCCAGGTGAAATTATTATTGAACCACAATACTGCGATGTGATTTCCAGCAGTGACGCCTATATCATTGTTGCCAAATGCGGTGCGGTGGGTGATGCCTTT
>Ga0247843_1005996_pt1 | contig 16291 bp, 16 predicted proteins | sample LaCruzMarch2017__FD_192420 | JGI IMG/M metagenome (GOLD analysis project Ga0247843, IMG submission 192420) | Freshwater microbial communities from meromictic Lake La Cruz, Castile-La Mancha, Spain - LaCruzMarch2017_8m | ecosystem: Environmental > Aquatic > Freshwater > Lake | place: Spain... | reverse complement strand
ACATTTGTAATAAGTTGATTCATCGGGTTTTCTCGTGTGTACATCGAAACGGGGCCGCCCGTGCGGGAAAAATATAAAGATTTTTATACGTCATCAGTTGCATGAATCATAGAAATCGGTCCGAATTTGAGCATCGCCCAAACTTCCTGTTTACTCAACACCACCGGCAGTTTATTCGCCTTTTGTATCGCAGGTAAATGGAGATAACTATAAGGTAAACCTTCGGTTTTTAACAGAAAGCGAAGGCCATAGACAGTATGTTTGAAATACGTTTGTGAGGGAGTTATACTTCGCTTTTGAAGCATGTAAAGGTACTCATGAACCTGCTCTTGGTCGAGCTCGGTGGGAATTTTGCCATAATGCAACGCGATGGCCACAATATGCTGAGAATAGTTCTTGAAAGTGCTTGGACTACGGCCCAGTATGGAAATACTGCGCTCAAAACGGTGGATTAATTCCTGAAAGCCGGGCACTTCTCGGCCCGCACGATTGATAAGCTTGTTCTCATGCAGCTCATCAGAATTCTTTTTTTGTCATGATAAAGTTTAAATTGGCCTTAAAATTAAGCCTTTTGAAGAAATATAGCTACCGAAGGTTTTGTTCAACAAGGTATTGCCAAAAGTGGGGCTGACGTTTTCCAATTTATCTTCTGTACTCATATTTAACTTTTGTTTTTCAATTTAACTTTGGTGGTTTAATGCCCCACCTTCGGCAATACCCGAAACCGTTATAGGCAATACGAAAAACCGCTACCATAATCGTAATTGGCTTTTATATTCCTGATACCTTTTTTCAGACAAATCAAAATATTCTTTGTCAATTTCCATTCCGACAAAATCCAACTTTGCTTTATCCGCTGAAATTCGACTACTGCCAGAGCCTAAATGTGTATCAAGTATTTTCATTCCTTGTTTAGCGTAAAGATTAAACACTTTATCGTAAAGTTCAATTGGTTTTTGCGTTGGATGAAACCTATCTTTTTGTACTGGACTAATTTTAAATATTCGTGTTCCGCCTTCACGAACCCAAGCATATTCACATTCGGCAAAACTTCTACCATATAAACCTTCGCCTTTATCCCAAATTGCAAAATATTTAGAATTAGGTAATGTGAAGTTATTTGCACCAAAAATTATTTGATTTTTTGAAACTCTAAACAGCTCATTAAAATACATTTCATTTGGAGGTTCTTTATCCCAATCCTTTGCTTTCCAATTTCTGTTTTTTTCTTTTGAACAACGTTTACCTTCACCTACACCCATTCTCATATTTGCAACATCTAAGCCATACGGAGGGTCGCAAACAGCCAAATCAAAATGATTATTAGGATATGATTTCATAAGTTCGACACAATCCCCCAAGAAAACCGTACTGCCTTCAATATCTAAGGTTTCATGGCTTGGCTTTCAGCCACCACGAAACCTTAGATATTGAAGGAGGTTGATGGCTATTATTACTATTTTGGTTCAAACGTGCTTTTAACTCCATATTCTCTGATTTAAGCGAAAGGTTTTCTCGCTCCAAATCTTCGATACGGCTTAAAAGCCTGATTACCAAGTCTCTTAATACGGATATGTCATTTGATATTTCCAAATGTTTATAACAAGATTTTAAACATTAAAACGAATGCTAATCTGTTTTGTTATAGGGCTAAGTTTTTACATTTTGTTAATAATGTAACTTTTGTTGTACGCATGAAATGAAATGGTGGCTACCCAAAAAAGTACATGGTCGAGGCGATACCTGAAAAAAGTTTCCATGCTGAAAGTTAAAAAATTGGCGTACGTTTTAGCAACTATTTTACGTCAAAGCAGTTTTTTACTTGACGAAAGAAATCTTTCTTCTCATTTCTGTGAAAATATAGAATGAATTTATTTCGTTTGTACAGGTATGATTACCTTTTCATCAAATCCAATCCTTTCACAAACCTATTTTTTATGTTCACAGCCAATTTTACTTTAAGAAAATGTTGTTGGGCAGCTCTGCTTCTGGGCTGTTTGCTAAACAACGATTTGTCGGCCCAGTCGCTTCCCGCAGGGGTGACCAAAGGCGCTTCCGTAGAAGGTATCACGGAATATCAGCTCAAAAACGGTTTAAAGGTTCTCCTTTTTCCGGATGCTTCCAAACCCACTATTACCGTCAATATCACCTACTTAGTGGGTTCGCGGCACGAGGGCAAAGGCGAAGCGGGAATGGCTCACTTACTGGAGCACATGGTCTTTAAAGGTTCGACCAAACACACCAACATCCCTCAGGAACTAACTTCTCACGGTGCCCGTCCCAACGGAACCACTTGGCTCGACCGCACCAACTATTATGAGACATTTACCGCCTCCGAAGAAAACCTCAAATGGGCGCTTGACCTTGAGTCGGACCGAATGATTAATTCTTTTATCAAAAAAGAAGATTTGGCTTCCGAGTTTTCGGTGGTTCGCAATGAATTTGAAATCGGAGAAAATTCACCTCAATCGGTTTTAAATGAGCGCGTTTTATCAGCGGCTTATTTGTGGCATAACTATGGCAAATCTACCATCGGCAATCGCTCTGACATTGAGCGCGTTCCAATCGAAAATCTACAGGCGTTTTACAAAAAATATTATCAACCCGATAATGCGGTTTTACTGGTAGCCGGTAAAATTGACGAAGCAGCCACTCTCAAACTGATTGAAGAGTATTTTGGCTCCATTCGACGCCCAACCCGTTCGTTGATGGACGTGCCCACCATTGAGCCCGTTCAGGATGGCGAGCGTACGGTCGTGTTGCGTCGCGTAGGTGATACGCAGGCATTGGCGGCAGGGTACCACATCATGCCCGGTTCGCACGCTGATTACCCGGCCCTGGACGTGGTGGTTGAATTGTTGACCAATGAGCCTTCGGGACGTTTGTACAAAAAACTGGTGGAAACCAAAAAAGTCTCTTACCAATACGGCTATTCATTTTCGCTGAAAGAACCGGGTTTTGTCTATTTCGGAACAGAGCTTTTGAAAGAAAAATCCATTGATGATGCCAAGAAAACGTTGTTGAACACACTGGATTCAGTAGCAATTGTGGTTCCAACCAAAGACGAAGTGGAACGTGCCAAGACCAAATTGCTGAAAGATTTTGAATTGGCCTTTAAAAGTTCTGACCGTTTGGGATTGGCCATGAGCGAATTCATAGCTACCGGCGATTGGCGCTTGGGTTTTATCTACCGCGACCGTCTCGAAAAAGTAGTACCCGAAGATGTTCAACGCGTAGCACGCTATTACTTTAAACCTTCCAACCGCACCGTCGGAATGTTCATTCCTGACGAAAAACCCGAACGTACCGAAGTTCCGGATGCTCCGGACGTAGCTGCCATCGTAAAAGATTACAAAGGCCGCGCGGCGGTAGCCCAAGGCGAAGCTTTTGACCCTTCACCGGCCAATATTGACGGACGCACCAAGCGGATTGAGCAACCGAATTCGATTGAGATGGCGCTTTTACCAAAAACCACACGAGGCAACGAAGTAAACGCTCGGCTCACGTTCCGTTTTGGTGATCAAAAATCGTTGCTCAACCAAGCAACTGCCTCCGATTTTGCAGCTTCAATATTGGATAAAGGTACCACCACGCGCTCTCGCCAGCAAATCAAAGATGAGTTGGACAAACTCAAAGCTCAGATGAACGTGTCGGGTGGTCTTAATCAGGTCAATGTATCGATTAAAACAACTAAAGAAAACCTGCCAGCGGTATTGCGACTTGTGGGCGATGTGCTTAAAAATCCTGCCTTTGACGCGAATGAGTTTGAGAAACTGCGTCAGGAACAACTGGCCGATATTGAATCTCAGCGCTCTGAACCACAGGCCATTGCGTTCAATATATTCCAGCGTACTATGAATCCTTACCCCAAAGAGGACATTCGTTACAACATGACTTTTGATGAAGCTGCTACCGCCATCAAAGCCGCGAAAATTGACGACGCGAAGAAATTCTATAAAGAGTTTTACGGAGGACAAAATGCTACTTTTGCAGCCGTTGGAGATTTTGATGAAACTCAAGTCCGTAAAATCGTGTCTGACGAATTTGGCCTTTGGAAAGCCAACAAGCCTTTCAGCCGATTGGTGAGCGAGTACAAATCCATTTCGCCGGGCAGTCAGTCATTGCAAACTCCAGACAAAGCAAACGCCATGCTCGTAGCAGGCATCAACCTTCCGCTGCGGGATGATGACCCGGATTATGCCGCGTTGATGCTGGGCAATTATATGCTCGGTGGTGGGTTTCTTAACTCACGTTTGGCCGTGCGCATCCGTCAGAAGGAAGGTATCAGTTACGGCGTAGGTTCAGGATTTTCGGCCAATCCATTTGATAAAACGGGCTCGTTTATGGCTTATGCCATGTACAACCCCGACAATGCCGAACGTTTGGTAAAAGCATTACGCGAAGAGTTGGAAAAAGTTCAGAAAGAAGGCTTTACAGCCGACGAATTGAAAGCTGCCAAATCAGGCTTCCTGCAATCGCGCATGGTTACCCGTGCCCAAGACCCTTCTTTGGCAAATACGCTAAATAGCTATCTGTACCTCAATCGCACAATGGATTGGGATGCCAACTTTGAAAAGAAAGTGGAATCCCTTACGCCGGAACAAATCAACAGCGCGATGAAAAAATACATCGACCCGGCCAAATTGACCATTGTTCAGGCAGGAGATTATGAAAAATCTGCTAAAAAAGCAGCCGAAAAACAACCGGCTTCTTCCATTGGCGGTGGAGATACGAAGAAAAACTAAGCAGTTTCGGCCTAACTAATTTGCACCGGTTATTCGGTCTTTTCAAAAAGAGCGGGAGAGTTTATCTTTCCCGCTCTTTTTTTGTATTGGCATTTTCAATATCCTTAAAAAGTGCCATTGAAAATCTAATAACGGTTAACTGATACACAGATAACCCTCCTTGGTCAAGAATTTTCGACACCTTACCTAAGAAATTATAGAAACTCTCTTCTTCTTTTTTATTTCGCATCGTCAAACCAGTCTTTTCAAAAGCCATGAATCGAGATTAATAATTCAAAAAAAAAGTAGAGAGACGATGCAACATTCCTGAAAATAGTTTCCTCTTTGCTGTAACCATTTTTAGTAAGTCGAGTATCCACGATAAAACAGTCACCGCAAAACCACTTCAACGACAGCTAACCCAAACTCTATTACAGCCAACCATTTTTACATCATGAAACACTTATTCTTGCCGGCCCTATGCCTGGGGCTACTCGGGACTACGTTTGCCCAAAAATCAAAGATCACAGGCTTTGTCCTTGATTCTGCCGCCCATAAACCCGTTGAGTTTGCCACCGTTGCTCTCCTGAAAGACAGTAAAATTTTGGAAGGAACCACTTCGGATGTGACAGGAAAGTTTACGTTTTCAAAAGTGAACGAAGGGGTTTATCAGGTTAAAATTACGTTTGTTGGTTACAGAGATAAGACGATATCGAATGTGTCAGTCACGAAAGCTAATGATGTAGATTTAGGGGTGATTTCGTTTGCTCAAGCTGCCCAACAACTCAAAGAGGTTCAGATAGTTGAGCAAAAAACCCTTTTTGAAGACAGACCAGACCGATTGGTGTACAATGCCGAAAAAGACATCACCATTAAGGGCGGAAATGCGGGCGATGTGTTACGTAAAATCCCTTCCATCGCCGTGGATTTGGACGGCAATGTGGAGTTGCGCGGAAGTTCTAATATCAAGGTGTTGATTAACAACAAACCCTCCAACCTGATGGCTAAGAGCATCGCCGAAGTGCTCAAACTCATTCCCGCCGACGACATCAAGCAAATTGAGGTAATCACCTCTCCTTCTGCCAAATATGACGCGGAAGGAACGGCAGGAATTATCAATATCATTACCAAACGAAACGACTTGCAGGGTATTAACGGAAAGGAAAGTACTTCATTCGGCCGCTGGAACGATAACTACAACGGCTCGCTCAATTACCGCAAAAAGAGCTTCGGCATTTCGGCCCGGGGAGGTTTCAACAAATGGCGGAATTTGGGAGAAAACTACACAAAACGAGTAACCACCGTTGAGAATTACAAAACCGAATTACTTCAAAATACTTATTTCAGAGGCGGCGGCGAGAACACGAACGGAACTATTTCGGCCGAGTGGGACATTGATTCCCTCAACCGCCTAAGTGCGGGGCTTAATTATTACGATGGCAAGAACGCCATGAACTTCGATTACATCAACAATTTTTCAAACAGCAGCGAAAAGACGCTCTTTACCCGAAAGTTGTATCGTATCTATGACTGGGATGGTGGCACGTTGAACGTAGATTACAATAAGACGTTCAAAAAGCCGAAAAAAGAATTCAACTTTCTGACGATGCTTTCGAATGAAGGCGAAGACAGTTATTACAATCTCGACCAATTGAATGCCGAAAATGCCGTCTATTACCGCGAGAAAAGTCCCAACGCCAGCCGAAATTACGAAGGAACGGTGCAGGTTGATTTTACCAATCCGTTGGACAGCGTCAGTACGTTGGAAATGGGGACAAAAGCTATTTTGCGAAATGTAAAAAGTGATTATCGCGTAGCCACTGCACTCGACGGCTCTACCAATTGACGTACCTGCGTTAGCCAATGTGTTTGACTACAATCAGCAGGTAGCTTCTACGTACATTGCGTATTCGCGGACTTCCAAAAACAAATGGGGAATCAACGCCGGGGCGCGGTATGAACATACCTTCATTCAGGCAGCTTTTTTGTCGGGAACTGTGCCGTTTTCCAATAATTATGGCAACCTTGTTCCCAACATCATTTTATCAAGAAATCTGCCAAAAAATCAGAAACTTAAATTGAGCTATTCGCAGCGTATTCAGCGACCGATGTTGTGGTTTTTGAATCCGTATGCCAACGCCAGCGAACCGAAAATGACGTATTCAGGCAACCCTTACCTGAAACCCGAACTCACCCACAGCGCCGAAGCCAGCTACAACGTATACATCAAAGAGTCGTCGGTCAATGCGGTGTTTTTCATACGCCAAACCAACAATGCCCTGGAGCGTATTCGTACCGTTGACAGCGAAGGCAATGCCAATATCACATTCCAAAACATTGCTCAAAATAGCTCCTACGGACTTACCTTGAGCGGAACCGCCAAAATCAAAAAGAAGTTTTCCACCAACGGTTCCTTCAATCTGTATTATAACGTGTTGAACAGCCCCGCTTTGCAGGTAAGTAACGCGAACTGGATGTACCGTGTCAACCTGAATTCAACGTATGATTTCGGAAAAGGCTTCAAAGCGCAGTTTTTCGGGTTTTTCAACTCACCACGGGTGATGTTGCAGGGGAAAATGAGTGGTTATGCCTATTATAACCTCGCTTTACAGAAAGAAGTGTTGAAGAAAAAAGGCTCTATCAGTGCCGGATTGGACAATTTCTTTACTCCTTTTATTGAACAAACAATGTCGTTCTCCTCGCCCACTTTTGTGCAGGAAGGCGGCAGTAAATTCTTTAATCGCGGCTGGAGAGTCAGTTTTTCGTATGAATTCGGCAAAATGACCAATCAACCCCAACGTCAGAAAAAGAGCATTAATAACGATGACAAAAAGGGCGGAGAGAATTAATCTTCCGGAAAGGGTGAGCATGAGCCAACCCGCCGAATTATGAATGAAGAGCCCAGATAGAGGCTCTTTATTCATATCTCAGTAATTTATGCCCAAATAGCAGCATGAGACATTGATTAATTAGACAACATTATGAGACACTTTTTGCAACTGAATTGGATGTTTTTACAGCAAGAAGTTTCGTCTCACAAAACGCCCGTTTTGCGAGATGGTAAATTTGGATGGAAATTTTCAGGCGAAGTCGTGATTGATACACAAGAATTTTATAATATAGCTGGAGGATTATTCCATTTTTTAAATATACCCTTGTAACATCTTTTGGAATTTTTTCACTGTTTGCATGATACAATACGATAAAAATTCAGTAACTATTTTAGCAAATTTGGTACTATTTGCCATTAGATGGCTTTTTTTGAACAATTAATAATAAAATTTTATTTTTGATAATCTATTCTTTTAGTTGTTTGTATTCTTTCATTTTTTTTAACTTAAATCCTTTTCATTATGAGAAAAATTTTGATTCTACCAGTCCTATTTTTGTTATTCAATCTACTGCCCTTCCAAGGAAGAGCAGCAATTTGTGTAGGAACTGCCGGCTATAACGATGGTTCAATCGCTGTGGGAGCCAGTGTCACTTTTTCAGTTGAAGGAAGCAATTGTTGCAGTGGTGGTGGTACAGGGCTTGCATTAGTAGAAGTTGCTTGGTTTTGGTTTGATGGAGAAAGCTGGAATTTTGGCGGGTATAATGTTTACTACGCGCCAGTTGAGTCGGCACAATACTCTATTGGATGTCCCTATATAGCCTTAAACCAAGATAAAGTAAAACAGAAACAATTATATCACCAATTAAACGATTTTCAATCATGAGATACTTCATCCTTTCATTTTCATTATTTTTTGCATTCCTTGGATGTAATCGTCCAGAAGAGACTGCTTCAAATTCTGTTCCGAAATCGGCTGTGGTATTAAATCCTGTAGGTAAGTCCTTAGGTTTTATGCCCTTGCCTATAAAAGCAAGTAAAGACGTAAGTCCTCAGGAACTTATGCAAAACTTAAAAAGGCAGCAAAAATTGGTAGAGGATTTCAGCCGCCAAGCTAAAATAATTCTTCCAAACAGCAGTACACGTCTTAGTTTGGTTAGTCAGGTAAGTGAAGCGAATTCTAACTATATCAGATTCATCAAAGAGAATTCTGATAATGCTCAAACGGTAAAGTTATTCAGAAGCTATTTTGCTCCTATTTTACTTAATGATTACGGGCTATTGAAAAGCAATGATTATAACAAAATTTTGTTTTACACAAATGAGCTGATTGAATCCAAGACTAAAGACGTTAATTTAATTTTCAGTTCTTTAAGTAGGATAAATGGTAATATATCAAGCGATACTTTTAACAAGATTAAACAAGAATCGGCTGAATATATTGAGAATGAAATCAGGATTCAGGAAAAAGCTAAATTGTCCTTTACCAAGGCTATGAGTACAAATGCAAAGAATTCATTTCAAGGTAATACACGTCCTGAATTTCAGATTGAACTATTAAAATCCTCATTAGAAAATATTAACAAACAGATTGAAAACAATAAGTCTGTCTTGGAAAAAATTAAATCTTGGGTTTGATGTAGATTAGATTAGCTGAGAATGCTGTTTTAGTTTCAAAATCTCCAACATTGGCGTTTAATCTTTATCACCTTTCGGAGTTGCTTTCCGAAAGGTTTTTTTATTAATAAAAAATGTACATTTTTCCCCTGAGAGCTATAGCGAAATTGTGTCAATCAAGACCTTAACTGACAAAAAGAGTATAATACGTTAGTGAATAAATTGGTTAAAGCTATATTACTGCCTAACCCTTTTGAAGAGCATCCTACTTATCATAAATCCTATTATAAAACTGTGTGTATCTCCCTGAAATAGCTTGACACAAATGTGTGTATCTCCCTCCAATGCTTTTTGGCCCAAAAACTACCCATACTGATTTAAATAGATGCATTTTGTATTTTCTATCCCCGGGCAATCCTGCTTCAAAATTCACTAAAACTATTTACGGATAAAGTAGCATGTCAAGAAATTTTGACATCTCACCTAATAAATTAGTTCCTCTTCGGTCATTTTTTTTGGTTTGTATCAGAAAACCAACACTATACTGCCATGAAAAAATTTCCTGTTCTCTTGATTTTGCTTTGCGCCTGTGTGCTTTCTCAAGCCCAAAAAATAGGCGGAAGCTGTGAAAATTATGAACTGATTTATGAAGGAATGCCCAAAGAACTGAATTGGCAGACTTCGATTGCCTACGCCAGCGAACCGGGCGAACGCATGGAAATCAGCGGCATCATTTACCAAAAAGACGGTAAAAAACCCGCCGCCGGTGTGATTTTGTACGTGTATCATACCGACGTAAAAGACGAATATACGCCTGCTGCTACGCAGGTACATGGCCGTCGGCACGGGCATTTGCGCGGTTGGGTAAAAACCGACACGCAGGGACGCTACCAATTCAATTCCATCCGCCCCGCTGCTTACCCCATCAGAAAGTTTGCGGCGCATATCCACACCATTATCAAAGAGCCCAATAAAAATGAGTATTGGATTGACGAATACCAATTTGAAGGGGATTCTTTATTAACTCAAAAAGACCGAGACAGCGCCCAAAACCGAGGAGGCTCGGGCATTATCACGCTTACCAAAAACGAAAAAGGAATCTGGATTGGAAAAAGAGACATCATTCTCGGAAAAAATGTTCCGAGCTATCAGTAATGTGAATCAATTTGGGTCCACAAAAATACCCTGACTACAATCGCGGTCAGGGTATTTTGCTTTTGGTGGTGTTTTCACCGCCAACTTTAAAAAAGAGGTTGCGGGGTAGTATTACTTCCAAAAACGTTTAAAACCGATTAGGCTTATGCGTAGCGGATTTCCACTAAAAGTCGTAAAAACGAAAAAAATCTACCCAAGCTACGATTTGGGAATAGTGATATCCTTACCAAACGGTTGATTGTAATAGCGTTTGCCCGTCGTTTTAAATAAAGCATTGGCTACAGCTCCAAAGACCGGCGGAAAAGGCGGCTCGCCCAGACCGGTGGGATCAATGTCGTTTTCCACAAAATGAACCTCTATTTTCTTGGGCGCTTCATTGTGGCGAATCATTCGGTAGTTATGGAAGTTGTTTTGTTCGGCAGCTCCGTCTTTGTGCGTTAACGCTCCATAAAACGACTGCCCGATACCATCCACTACGGCACCCTGCACCATATTTCGGGCAGCATCCGGGTTGACTACTACACCACAGTCAATGGCACTCGTTACCGATTCCACATACGGCTGCCCGTCCCGCATGACCATATCAACCACATGACCGGCATACGAAGCATGACAGAAATAAGCGGCTACCCCACGTTTTTTGCCGGCATTCTCGGGTTTACCCCAGCCTGATTTTTCTTTCAGCAACTCTAAAACGCCGATGTATCGGTTGGCATCGTAATCATTATTTTTTCCCACTGGGTTTTCTTTAGCCTTTTTCAACAACTCAAGACGAAGCTGGATGGGGTCTTTGCCCATGGCTTCAGCTACTTCATCCAAAAATGATTGCTCGGCCGCCGCATTGAAGTTAGAACGCGGTGCTCTGAAGGCTCCGATGGTCACATTGGAAGGAATCTCCCAACCCTCCGCCAAATAGTTATCCACCGCACCGGCGGGAAAACGATTGGCATGAACGGGGTTTTCGGGGATACCGCCGCCTTTGACGTGAAAGCCGATCAAATTTTTATTGGCATCCAAAGCCGCCCGATACGTAGCGGTGTACATCGGGCGATAAATGCCGTACGTCATATCATCTTCGCGAGTGTACATGAGCTTGATCGGTGCTTTGACTTTTTGAGAGATACGGGCTGCTTCATATACGTACGACCCGTAGGCTCTACGGCCAAAGCCGCCACCCATTCGGGTCATTTGAATCTCAATCTTATCGGCCGGCAGATTTAATAGTTTTGACAGCGTAGGTTCTACCAAACCCGGTGCCTGCAAAGGTCCCGCCACTACCGCTTTATCCTCCGTCACATGGGCGAAGAAATTCATCGGTTCCATGCAGTTATGAGCCAAAAACGGGGCATTATAAGTACGTTCAATAATCTGAGCCGCATTTTTGAAGGCCGTTTCGGGGTCGCCGTCTTTTCTTAATTGCTGCGCCGGTTTTTTGGCATGTTCAGCCATCATTTCAAATTGGCTGCCGGTCGTTTCCAATCGGCCCGGAACGGTTACTTCTCTTTTTCCGCCTCTCCCTGATATGGTTTCTTTCAGGTCGCCGGTAGGTTCCCACTGAACAATCAGCTTCTTGCGGGCATTCATGACTTCCCAGGTGGTAGTGCCCACCACGGCAATCAACTCATTAAAGGTACGCGTATCAAAACCGCCCTGCTCGAAACCGTCATCATACAGTTTAAAACTGAACACCTCTTTGATGCCCGGCATTTTTTGGGCGGCGGTGGCATCAAACGATTTGAGTCTCATACCGAAGGCCGGCGGATGCTGGATCATGGCGATCAACATACCGTCAGCCCGATAATCCATTCCAAAAAGCGGCTTGCCCGTTACTATTTTTTGCCCTTCTACGTTCTTCTTCGATTTTCTGACAACCGAAAAATCTTTGGGAGTTTTCAACTTCACGTCTTTGGGCACGGTAACGCCGGCGGCTTTAGCGGCCATTTCGCCGTATTTCGCCGATTTTCCGCTTGAATGAGCTAAAACCCCTGCTTTGGTCGTGATTTCACCGGCCGGAACGCCCCACGTTTGAGCTGCAGCTTCGATGAGCATTTGGCGGGCCGAAGCACCCGCATTACGCAAAGGTTTCCAATACGACCTTACCGAATTGCTCCCCCCCGTAAACTGCGGGCCTAATTTCACGTTGTCATGGGGCCCTATTTCCACGACCACATTTTTCCAATCGGCGTCCAATTCTTCGGCGATAATCATCGGCAGCGACGTCATTACGTTTTGACCGAATTCGGGGTTTGGACAAAGAATTTTAATGACGTTATCGGGCGTGATTTTGATATAGCCCGTCAGTTCTGACCATTGCTCGGGGAGATTCAGTACCTGCATTTTTTCGGCGGCTTTCGCCGTGGAAAACCAACTGAAACTAAGCATCATTCCCCCTCCCGCCAAAGCGGAAGATTTGAGGAAGGAGCGGCGATTAAATCCAGCCCCCTGCCTCCCAATGGGGGAATGACTATTATCTTGATTTTTCATTTGTCATATCTTTTAAAAGGGGAGTGAACTATTTTTTAGTTCCCCCGTTGGGGCGGTCCGACGTTTCGGTTAGGGGGCCAGCTGCACTCTTAATGGCCTCTTTGATACGCAGGTAGGTACCACAACGGCAGATATTTCCACTCATAGCGGCATCAATATCCGCATCACTCGGATTGGGACGGTTGGCCGCTGCCATTGTTTTGAGCAATGCCACCGCACTCATGATCTGTCCCGACTGGCAATAGCCGCATTGAGCTACATCGTGTTCGAGCCATGCTTTTTGGACGGGGTGGTCGCCGTTGGCCGATATGCCTTCGATAGTGGTGATTTCCTGTTTGCCGATGGCCGACACAGGCAACACGCACGATCGAACCGCCTGTCCGTTAAGGTGTATCGTGCAGGCACCGCATTGAGCCATGCCGCAACCGAATTTGGTCCCCGGCATATTCAAATGGTCTCGCAATACCCAGAGAATGGGGGTAGAAGGGTCTAAATCCACGGGGCGGATTTTACCGTTGATTTTAAGATTATATTTAGCCATGAGTGCAAAAATAATGATACTGAAAGTTGTAAAAGTAATGGAATTTATCTTCAGAAAGTTACGATTTTCAAATGAATACTTACGTAATTCAAATGATAAAAGGTAAGCATTAATTGGACTGTAACGTCCGGCACTCGTTGGGTGATTGTCTGGTCCATTCTTTAAAAAAGCGACTGAAGTGCTGCGGATATTTAAAGCCTAATTCATAAGCGATTTCATTGACGGTTTTGGCCTGATCAAAGTAATAAATTGGCGGTCGTAAAAACGGACGCAATAATTTAAAAACAGTTCGATGTTGGAGACAATCAGTCGTTTACTGTGCTTGTCAATGGCCCGTTCCAGTTCATATTCAGAAATGGGCATTAAAAGATACTGTTTTCTAATTTGACCAACCTCGAAATTCTTGATTTACTTTCTAAATGGCTGAAAGAGAAAAAGTTGGATAAATTGCACTAAATTTGGCTATAAAACTTGGAGATATGAAAACGACCTACAATCGCCGCTCTTTTCTAAAAGCATCTGCCCTTTCGGGTGGAGGCTTTATGCTTGGAATCAGTTTTTTGTCGGGTTTCAAGTCGGGTAAAAATGCTGCTACCGGCATAGGTGAAATCACCAACTTGCCCCTTGATTTTAATGAGCTGAACGGTTTTGTGAAAATTACGGCCGATAACGTCATCAAAATCATGTCACCTAATCCTGAAGGTGGACAGGGCGTAAAAACTTCTATGCCCATGATCGTGGCCGAAGAACTGGACGTAGATTTTTCAAAAATTGTCATCGAACAGGCCGATTTAGATACCAAACATTTTACCCGTCAGTTTATCGGAGGCAGCCAGGCGATACATCAGGGCTGGAAACCACTGCGCACCGCAGGGGCCACTGCCCGGCAGATGCTCATGGAAGCGGCGGCCCAAACATGGAATGTGCCGGTAGAGGAAGTAAGCACTGAATCAGGCGTGTTGTACCATAAAAAGTCAGGGAAAGCGGCTAAATACGGGGAGATGGCCACTGCCGCTGCCCAACTACCCGTTCCGAAAGACGTAAAGTTAAAAAGTGTCAACGAGTTTAAAATCATCGGTAAAAGCCAACGCAACGTTGATTTAGAGAAAATTGTTAGCGGGAAACCTTTGTTTGGCATTGATACCCACAAGGAAGGAATGTTGATTGCTATGATTATTCATCCTCCGGCCTTTGGCATGAAATTCAAATCGACAGATGATGCCGCAGTCCGGAAAATGAAGGGCATTAAAGATGTTTTTCCCGTTAAAATTTTTCACGATGATTACGAACGGCAGTTTTTCGATACCACTACTTTTTTGGAAGTGGTCGCTATCGTAGGAAATTCTATTTGGGAAGTAATGCAGGCCAAAAAAGCCCTGAAAATCGAATGGGAGCCGTTTGCCGACTACTCCGAGAAGAAGAATATGGTAGGCCGAAAGCTAACGGCCAAAGTTCCGGCAGGCTTGGAGAGTACGGCCGACCATTATTCAAAAATGGCGGCAATGGCCGATAAGCCGGCAACGGTTCGGCGCAAAGACGGTGACCCCGAAACGGCCTTCAAAAACGCGGCAAAAGTGCTGGAACGTACCTATACAGGTCCTTTTTTAGCGCACAATTGCATGGAACCCATGAACTTTTTTGCGCACGTAACCGATGAGAAAGTCGAATTGGCCGGGCCAATCCAAAAACCCGAAAATACCGAGCTGGCGTTATCGGCTCGTTTGGGGATGCCGGTTGAGAAAATTGACATTAAGATGACGCGCCTTGGGGGAGGTTTTGGGCGACGTTCGTACGCACATTGGTTAATCGAAGCGGCCCTGATCTCTCAAAAAATGAAAGCACCCGTAAAACTGCTCTACACGCGGGAAGATGATATGACATCGGGCATTTATCGCTCGGCCTATTCGGCTACCTACCGGGCAGCGTTGGATGCCAACAATAATTTGATTGGCTTCCACGTAAAAGCGGGAGGAGTGCCGGAGTCGCCCCTGTTTGCCAATCGTTTTCCGGCAGGTGCGGTGGAGCATTATCTGGCAGAAGACTGGAGTATCGAAACCAATCTGACCGTGGGTTCTTTTCGGGCTCCGCGCTCCAATTTTATGGCCGCGGCCGAGCAATCTTTTTTGGATGAAGTTGCCGAAGCGGCAGGAAAAGACCCTATTGCATTCCGATTGGAATTATTGAAACGGGCCAAAGAAAATCCCGTTGGCAAAAACAATGAATACGAACCGGAGCGTTACGCCGGTGTTTTGGAACTGGTTCGGGAAAAGTCAGGCTATGAACAGACCAAGAATTCAAGAAATTTGGGTGTTTCGGCTTATTTCTGCCATGATTCGTACGCTGCCCATGTATTCGATTTGGAAATGAAAGAGGGGGTGCCGGTTGTAAATAAGGTATACTGTGCCGTAGATTGCGGCATTGTAATCAATCCCAATGCGGCCAAAAACATGACCGAAGGTGCCATCGTGGATGGCATTGGCACGGCCTTGTTTGGTAATATGACGTTCACGAAAGGGGTGCCCGATAAAAGTAATTTTAACAGCTACCGCATGATACGTATGCATGAGGCCCCCAAGCAGATTGATGTTCATTTTGTACAAAACACCATTGACCCTTCAGGAATGGGTGAACCGGCTTATCCCCCGGTGTTCGGTGCATTGGCCAATGCCCTTTACAAAGCTACGGGAAAGCGGTTTTACAACCAGCCATTTACTCCTGCCGTACTGGAGTAATATAAAAGATAAGCGTTAACTTGTAGAAATTAAAAGAGGCATAACAGATTGATTAACAATTTGCTATGCCCGACAATTGGGGCCAAAGCTCTAAGTTTGTAGTGACCAAACAACAAATAGACTTACCTCAATTTAGACACAATGATAAAAAAAGTATCAACACGAGTTAAACAAACTGGTCAAGAAATATTTCAAAGGACAATTCAGT
>Ga0247843_1005994_pt1 | contig 16294 bp, 17 predicted proteins | sample LaCruzMarch2017__FD_192420 | JGI IMG/M metagenome (GOLD analysis project Ga0247843, IMG submission 192420) | Freshwater microbial communities from meromictic Lake La Cruz, Castile-La Mancha, Spain - LaCruzMarch2017_8m | ecosystem: Environmental > Aquatic > Freshwater > Lake | place: Spain... | reverse complement strand
CACAGCCAGATGGGCCGGGGTCAGATACGTCACCGTTAACTGACCCTTTTCTGCCCAACCTGGTTCACTGTGCTGAGCTAAACGCTCAGACCACTGCATGATGTCTTGACCGACTTTTTGTAAAACCGCCATGTCTAGTTCCTGTAAAAAACGCTGTGCCTGTCACCACCAGGCTCGGCTAACAGTTTAATCTGGACTTGGCCCGTTTTTCAGAACTTAGTAAGACTTATAGGGTAAAAACTTACCCGATAAAACCACATTGACTCGGTCACCTTTGGGATCAGCTTCGCGCTTGATATCCATAGAAAAGTCAATGGCACTCATGATGCCATCTCCAAACTCTTCATGGATCAATTCTTTAATCGTCGTTCCATAGACACTGACGATTTCATACCAGCGATAAATCAGTGGATCGGTTGGCACAGAAGTAGGCAAAGAACCCTTGTAGGGAACAACCTGTAAAAGAGCGATGGCCTCGGCAGGCAAATCAAACGTTTTCCCAATCACAAGCGCCTGGGCCTTGGTGAGTGTCATTTGTCCCATACAAGCAGCTGTTGTCCACTCTTTTGAAAGCTTGATTTTCTTGGCAACATCAGACCATTTCAGACCCTTTTGCACCTTGGCTGAATAAATCAGATCCGTCACATCCTCGCGTGTCATCGGTTTTGCAATTGCTTTTGAAACCATTTCTTTCTCCTAATGAATAAATAGATTTTTAAAAATAAATCATGCAGCGGCTGCATAGGTCTTGGACCGATGCACCAGAAAATCAATCAGGTGGTTGCGAACTTCATAAAACTTGGGGTCATGATGCATCGTTGCGCGCGTGCGATCCTTGGGCAATGGATTCGTCACGATCTCGGCCAAGACGGCGCGAGGACCATTGCTCATGAGGAAAATTTTGTCAGAGAGCAAAATCGCTTCATCAACATCATGCGTAATCATGAATACGGTCTGTTGGGTTCCACGTACGATCGTGACTAACTCATCCTGAATATTTCCACGTGTTAACGCATCGAGCGCCCCAAAGGGTTCGTCAAGTAACAACATTTTCGGTTGAATCGCAAATGCACGAGCAATGCCAACACGCTGTTTCATCCCGCCCGAAAGTTGAGACGGTTTTTTATCCTCGGAGCCCGTCAAATGCACCATATCGATATACTGCTGAACGTGTGCATCCACTTTTTCGCGTGACCAGTCTGGCCATTTAGAACGCACTGCAAATGCAATATTTCCACGAACCGTCATCCATGGCATTAACGCATGGGCTTGAAACACAACACCCCGGTCAAGACTGGGTCCACTGATCTCACGTCCGTCAATAAATGAATGACCATCAGTCGGCACTTCAAGGCCAGCCAACACATTCAAGATCGTTGTCTTGCCACAACCAGAGTGACCAATGATGCAGACAAATTCGCCTCGATCAATGGTGAAGTTCACATCGTCAAAGACAACCAAGTCCTCTGCGCCATTCAAACCTGGAAAGGTCTTGCGAAGCCCTTGTACTTGTAAAAAATTATGCATCGTGTGATTTCCTTTTATGCCTAATCTCTGTATGTCACAGCTTTTTGAAGGCGAGCAAAACACATATCAAGCAGCATGCCAATGAGACCGATCATCAGAACCGCCACTAAAATATTTGCGATCGACAAGTTGTTCCATTCATTCCATACGAAATAACCAATACCCGTCCCCCCCACAAGCATTTCAGCTGCCACAATCACGAGCCATGCAATACCGATTGAAATCCGCATACCCGTCATAATCGTAGGGGCAGCGGCGGGGAGTATCACGAACCAGGCTTTACGCAATGGACTGACTTCGAGCGTACGTGTCACATCAATCCACTCCTTTCGAACAGATGCCACACCAAAAGCGGTGTTGATTAACATCGGCCAAATAGAGCAAATGAAAATAACGAAGACAGCAGAAACATTAGAGTCTTTGAGCGTAAATAATGCTAAAGGCATCCATGCAAGAGGAGAGATCGGCTTAAGTACTTGGATAAATGGATCGAGTGCCTGAAAAAACAGGCGAGACATTCCAATTAAAAAACCCAGCGGTATGGCGACAAGAGCCGCCAAACCGAATCCAAGCGCCACACGCGATACAGACCAGGCTAATTGAATTCCGATGCCTTTATCATTCGCACCACGATCATAAAAAGGGTCTGACAAGTGTTCAACCAACTTGGCTCCAACATCCAAAGGACCCGGAAACGTGGATTTTTGACCCGTTGCAGCCGCAGCGCCCACAAGCTTTGCATACTCTTCATCAACGATCTGTGCGCCTTGGGTCGGCATCGTTGCGATCTGCCAGAACATCACAAAAATCGCAAAAATTAAAACAGATAAAATCACAGCACGACCACGCTCATTGACCATTATCAAACCCTCTTGATCGCAAAGCTGTTGAGATACTCCTTAGGTTTGTTGGCGTCAAAGACCTTACCCATGACAACAATTTTTTTACTTCCTGCTGCGGGAACCGCCAGACCGGCTTGCTCCATGGCGCGACGGGCATCGGTTGTCAGAAACACCTCTTGCGCAATCTTTTGGTAATCAACGTCGCCTTTGACCTGCCCCCAGCGTTGCATTTGCGTCATAATCCACACCGCAAATGATTCCCAAGGCATCGGATCAAAACCAATGCGATCAGGGACTTTTTTCACGTTACCCAAACCATCCGCATAGGTACCCGTCAAGACTTGTTCGACGACTGTCAGCGGCTGGTTTAAATAATTGGGGGTATGAATGGCCGCAGCAATTTCTTTTCGATTCTCAGCCTTTTGAGCATAAGCGGTCGCCTCAACAATTGCGCGGAGCAAGGCGCTATACGTATTTGGATTCGCCGTCATAAACTCCTTGCTTGCCGCAAAGGCGCAGCACGGATGACCATCCCAGAGTTCTTTGGATAGGATATGGATAAAGCCAACGCCGTCATACACCGCACGCTGATTAACAGGATCAGGCGCTAAAAATCCATCAATGTTATCGGCGCGTAAGTTCGCGACCATTTCAGGAGGCGGTACAACTCTGATCTGAACATCGCGATCAGGGTCGATACCATTTTCCGCAAGGTAATAACGAAGCAGATAGTTGTGCATCGAATAGTCAAAGGGCACCGCAAATTTAAAACCTTTCCAATCTTTAGGGTTGCGCTTGCCCTTATGCTTGACGGCCAGGGTGATCGCCTGTCCATTAATATTTTCAATAGCTGGCACAGTGTAGGGTGTCGGAGACGCACCTGCCCCCATTGAAATGGCTAGTGGCATCGGCGAAAGCATATGGGCAGCGTCATATTCCTTATTGAGTGCCTTATCTCGAACCACTGCCCACCCTGCTGTCTTCACAACCTCAACATTGAGACCCTGCTTTTTGTAAAAGCCCATCGGATCAGCCATGATGATGGGCGTTGCGCAAGTAATTGGAATAAAACCGACTTTTAAATTCGTTTTTTCCAACTTTCCACCTTGGGCAAATGCCTCCTTAGCAAAAGCCATCGGAAAGATCGCTGAGACTGCGGCCAAGGCTGCGGGGGCCCCGACAGCCTGCAAAAATCTTCGACGCATATCGTCTTGGGGAAATACGGCCCGCATGACAGCTTGCTCTACGACACGCGCATTGAGCGCTTCACTGGATCGATCGCTCAGCTCAGACGACGATATCTGACTGGCCTCATGTTCAGCGGCTGAAACGTGCTGACCACACGAACAACGCAAACGCAGCTTTGAATCAAATGGATTTGAAAAAATCGACATGTTGAGCACCCCTGTAATGAAACTCGGTACAGGAGTCAAAGCAAATAGCGTGCCAACAAAAAAGTTGCGTCTTTATAGGGAACTTTCAAACGTTTAATGCAAACGCTTGGTGCAGCCTTGCACCAGTACAGTGCTCATCATGCGCTTACGCACCAATAACGTCACTCAATTCAAGTAGCACGGGCTGGTGATCTGAAACCTGAGTCTGCTGATCGACCGTCAACGATTGGACACGCTTAGCCATTGAGGGGCTGACAAAAAAGAAGTCACACCCTACTGGCTCAGGTCCATAAGTACGATCAAAAATACGGAAAGTCGCGGGATAGGGTTTTGAAGCATCCAAAGCACTCCAAGCATTCAACAACGAACCTGAGAGACCAGGCTGAATCATCACTGAATGCTCCACGCTATCGAGCTCAAAATTGAAGTCACCGCAGAGCACCGCATCCATCGAGTAAGGCTTACGTTGATAAGGGCTGTCTGGGATGATTTCTGGCGGTCGAGCAGCCCGTGCGCACGCGTGAAGATGAATCTCACGCAGCGCACTCACCTGAGCGAGACGCGCCGGCGCGTTGTAATACTCGAGGTGCGAGGTCATGACGCGTACCGGACCCCACGGCGCCTCTACCGTACAGACGACACAGACGCGTCGCATACTTGGCGTATTTTTATTGCCTTCAGAGGTCGGATCCGGCAACAATATGTGCTCTACCAAGCGTACAGGGAGACGGGAAGCAATCAAATTTCCAAACTGCTGCCGATAGGTTCCGCAGGAGGATAACTCATCGATTGCCGGACCAAAGAACACCTCATAGCCTGGCAGCAGCGCGCGTACGCGTGCCACTTGGTCCGCAGGGGTCTCCCCCGTCAAGGCGTTGTAGTTGACACTGATCTCCTGCATGCAGAGGACATCAACATCAGCGATTTCCCGGGCTTTATGTAAGACCCGCTCGATATCCACGACGCAGTCGAGTCCTTTAAACCATTGAACATTCCATGTCAGAATTTTCATTTAATGCCTGCCCGCATAAAGGATTGCACAAACTGACGCTGGAAGATCAAAAAACCCAATAACAAGGGCCCAGAAGTCAATAAAGTCGCCGCCGTAATGATGGACCAGTCGATGCCCTGATCCGTTGAAGAAAAAACCTGCAAGCCCACGGTCAGCGGTCGCGACTCGACTGAATTACTGACCACGAGCGGCCAGAGAAAATTGTTCCAGTGATAGCTGACTGACACAAGAGCAAAAGCGAGATAGGTAGGTTTAGCCAAAGGAATGTAAACATGCCTCAGGACTTGCAAGGCAGTAGCCCCCTCCATCATGGCCGCCTCGACCAGCTCTTTGGGGATTGTCTTAAAGGTTTGACGTAACAAAAAAATCGCAAATGCTGAAGCAAAATAAGGTAGACCAATACCAAACAATGTATCAACCAATCCAAGTTGCGACAAAGTCTGATAATTTCTGACAATCAAGATTTCAGGCATCACCATCAATTGCACGAGCATGAGAGAAAAAAGAATATTCTTGCCACAAAACTCATAGCGAGCGAAAGCATAGGCTGCCAACGTACAGAGCACAAGCTGGATCATCAAAATCATGGTGACCAGCATGGTTGTATTTAAAAAATAGCGCGCAAAAGGTGCGGCCTCCCACGCAGCGATAAAGTTATCGAACGTCAGGGGCGCGTTCCAGATCAGTTTGGTCGCAAACTCTGAAGGGTGTATAGCCGCCCAAAAAGCATAGAGCAGTGGCGCAATCCAACACAGTGCAAGCACCCAGGCACCAAGTGTCGACAATAGTCCCGCCGGTTGACCCAGAGAAGTCGCGACGCGGTTCGGCGCTGTCGCGGGCTTGGTGGGAAGCGCGGGGGTTGTCATGATACTCATCTGTAATGCGTCCTACGATCAAGCATAAAGAACTGCAACAAACCCACCACGGCCAAAATCAGGAGTAGCACTGCCGTCAAGGCGGAGGCATAGCCTCGATCCCAAAAACTGAAGCCCACTTCATACAAGTAGAACAACAACAAGGAAGTTGCATTATCCGGTCCGCCTTTGGTCATCACAATAATGTGATCGACCATGCGAAAAGCATTAATCAACGCATTCACTAAAACAAAAATCGTCGTTGGCATCAATAGTGGCCACTGGATACGTCGAAAAAAATACCAGCGTCCTGCACCTTCGATCTGAGCGGCTTCTTGGTAACTCGGACTCAAGGTCTGCAATGCCGCAAGATAAAAGATCATGAAGAAACCCGCTTCTTTCCAAATCGCGACGACGGTGACCGCGCCAAGTGCAAGCTGAGGATCACCCAGAAAATTTTGACTCGCAAAACCAAATACCCCTAAAACCTGATTGATCAGTCCATATCCAGGGGTGTAAAAAAATATCCAAATGTTTGCTACCGCAATCATCGGCAGGACAGTTGGCAAAAAGAAGGAGAGACGCAAGAACTGTCGACCCGCAATTTTGTCATTGACCCAAAGCGCCATCGCGATCGAAAGCGCGATGGAAATAGGAATTGTCGCGAGTGCAAACCAGAAATTGTTGCGCAAGGCTTTCCAAAAATTAGGATCCTCGCTCATCACCTGATAGTTTTCAAGCCCCACAAAAACAGCCGCACGCCCTGCACGTGGGGTCGACATTAAACTGTCGATCAAGGTACCGATCGCGGGGTAATGCGTAAAACCCACCAGAAAAATAAAGGCGGGCAATAGCAATAAATAAGCGTGAATGTGGCGCGAGGTTAGGGTCATCGGTTATCTAGATTAGGTAGGCGATCACGACAAAATTGCCATGATCGCCGTAGCACTAAACTATATTCACATTACTTATATTTACGTAACAGACGATCTGCTTCGGCCTGTGCATCCTTCATGGCTTGAGCAGGTGTTTTCGAGCCGGTCAGAGCCGCTTGCAAGCCATCGTTCAACGCTTTGGTGACGCGCTGATTGTCGTGGGTCGATAACTCTGCTACGGCAAAGGGTAGCTGATCACGAGCGACTAAGGCGGGAGGAAACTCAGCCGCATATTTTTTCAAGGCAGGTGTTTCATAGGCAGCAGGAGAAACGGCCACATAGCCTGTGTCGATACTCCATTGCGCTGCACGCTCAGGCTGTGTCAACCATTTTGCAAATTTATACGCACCCTCTTGTTCAGCAGCGGAAGCTTTCGAGAAAATAAAGAAGTTACCGCCACCGGTCGGTGAGCCACGACGCTTGCCTTCGGGCAACATCGCCACACCGAAATCAAACTTGGCGTTGCTGCGAATATTGGTCAAGTTGCCCGTCGTCGTCCAGATCATGGCAGCTTTTCTTTCCATGAAGTCGCGTGGCGTTGTCCCCCATTGCACAACACCTGGAGGATGAATGCCATATTTTTTGGACAGATCGATCCAGTATTGCAATGCTTCTACAACCTTGGGATCGTCATACTTGACTTGATTGCCTGCGGCATTTGCAAGGATGGCGTCATTTTGCGTGCTGAAACCCTGAAACAACCAGTATGGAAAGCCGCTTGAGGGTACCTGAATACCCCATTGCGTGACATTGCCATTGGCATCTTTCTTTGTCAGCTTTTGTCCCATACTGATGGTTTCAGCCCAATTTTTAGGTGGGGTGTTTGGATCAAGGCCGGCTTCTTTAAAAAGTTCTTTGTTCCAATACAACACGACTGTTGAACGCTGGAAAGGAATCCCCCAGGTTTTGTTATCAAACTGACCATTCAACAAGAAGGCTGGGAAGAAACTTTTCATCCAGGCGCGATCATCATCTGTTTTAACAAATTTATCGATGGGTGTGATGGCCCCCTCGTCGGCCAATGTGAACGTGTCCGTGGATAGCAAGATCGCAGCGGTCGGAGGCTTGCCTGCCTTGTGCGCGGTCAATGCCTTGACGATCGTTTCCTGGTAAGTGCCCGAGTAAACAGGGGTGACGTTGTAGCCTGGATGAGCTTTATTAAAATCAGTCGCATACTGATCAATAATTTTTGTAATCGGTCCTCCGACTGCGATCGGAAAATAAAACGACACCTCGGTTTTGCTCAATGCGGTTGCACTCAGACAAAGACCGGCAGCCACTAGCGCTGCACGACTCAAAAGCTTATTCATGTACTTCTCCTTAACGGTTTAAGTCAACATTCAACGTCTACAATTTCACCCAAAGACTTAATGAATACGACACCCACTCTGATCAAACCAATGCAGGCTTGACGTCTCCCAACCCAACGCAATCTCACCCTGCACATCTCGTGCATGCTTGCCTTCAGCACGCACCACCAACACTTGTTCACCAACCCCCACATGCAACATCAGATCAGCACCCGTGAAATCGGTTCTGAGCAAGGGCAAGCGATGTGCCCCACCTAGGCGTACATCTTCGGGTCTGATCCCCACGCAGACGGCACCTGCAGGAGCCTGCAAAACAATATCCGTGCCAGCGATACGCGAGCCCTCAAGCTCCAGCACATTCATGCGGGAACTCCCAATAAACTGCGCTGCAAAAAGTGTGCGAGGCTGTTGATAGATCTCGGTCGGCGTCGCCACCTGCTCAACGCGCCCTCCTTTGAGCAAAATCACGCGATCCGCCATGCTCATCGCCTCTGTCTGGTCGTGGGTCACATAGACGACTGACAGACCGAGCTTACGCTGTAAGGCACGCAACTCGACACGCATCTCTTGACGCAACTGTGCATCCAAGTTTGATAACGGCTCATCCATTAAACATAATTGACTGTCTGCCACGAGTGCACGTGCGAGTGCCACGCGCTGTTGCTGCCCGCCCGACAATTGTCCTGGCTTGCGATCCGCCAATGGCGACAAGCTCAACAGATCAAGTGTTTTTCGTAAACGCTCAGCAATTTCCGCTTTGGGTACGCGCCTGACCTTTAAGCCAAACACCACATTTTCCGCGACAGACAGATGTGGAAACAGGGCGTAGTTCTGAAACACCATCGACACACCACGCTGTGCAGGTTGCACTTGCGTGACATCACGACCAAAAATATGTATGCGTCCCGACGTTGTCATTTCAAGGCCTGCGATCAAACGCAAGGTCGTCGTTTTCCCACAGCCAGAAGGACCTAATAAAACAGAAAACTGGCCCTGCTCGAGTTGCAGATCAGTCGGGTAAAGCGCGGCAGTCGCCCCCCAACTTTTACCGGCCTGCTCAAATTCAACTGCATTCATCTCGTGACGTACTCGCTTAATTTGATTATTGTTATTTATCTCCAATATTAAGTTAACTTTATTTAAGTTCAATGACAACAGTCCAAAGTAAAGCATTGCTTGCCTTGGACTAAAAGAGTGATAAATTGAATCATCCATAATCCTAGGCTCTAGCGCATGTCTTCTCTCCGTTCGCGATCAACACAGCAAGCCGTCCCCGCACTGCGCATCTGGGACTTACCGACACGCCTCTTTCACTGGTTGCTGGCTCTAAGCATCACCGGTGCCCTCGTCACGATCAATCTAGGTGGCGCCTGGATGGACTGGCATGTCAGATTCGGGATTGCGAGTTTTGTGCTGCTGCTCTTTCGCGTGATATGGGGGCTGATCGGGCCGCGCTATGCACGCTTTAGTCAGTTTTTGTGCTCGCCAGCCAAGACGCTTGCCTATTTGCGTGACAGCAAAGGGAGTCGTCAAGCAGGACATAACCCCTTAGGTGCATGGTCCGTTATGGCGATGCTAGGTCTGTTTTTATATCAGAGCTCGACGGGACTCTTTGCCAATGATGATGTCATGACACAAGGTCCTCTAGCCCAGTTTGTTAGCAACGATACGGTCGCCTTATTCACTCGCTTGCATCGTCTGAGCGAATATGCCCTCTATGCCTTGATCGCACTACATCTCTGCGCCATTGCGTTTTACAGCTTTAGAGGCGAGGGATTAGTCAAACCCATGGTGACCGGGGATGTGCCAAAGCACACCCTCAACGCAGGCACACAAAGCGCTCGGGACGACTGGCGCGTGAGACTCGGTGCATGCATCCTCGCTGCAATGCTTATGGCACTTGCTTGGTGGCTGATCAAGCTGGCATTTAATGCCCCCGCGAGCTTCACCTGAGAAAGACTCGTTCATTTCCCGCTTTTAGGGAATAATACTGGGTCAATCAATTAAATATAAAAACGATCCGGGGAACAACATGCCGATTTTAAATAACGGTGACTGCAGGATTTATTGGCGCGGGGACGGAGATATCCAGCTTCCTGCTTTGGTGCTGGGCAATTCACTCGGTACAGACATTACCCTTTGGGATCCAATGTTGGAGGCGCTCATGCGCCATTTCTACGTCGTGCGCTTCGATGCCCGTGGTCACGGCGGCTCTGACATTCCCCCTGGCCCGTACTCAATCGAACAGCTCGCCGACGATGCCCAAGCCGTGATCGCTGCGGCTCGCTTGAGTCACTATTCCTACTGGGGCATTTCCCTGGGTGGTATGGTCGGCATGGAACTCGCCGCGCGCAAACCCATAGGCCTGAAAAAGCTCGTGCTGAGCCACACTGCCGCAGAGTTTGATGCAGGCATCTGGGATCAGCGAATCGCAGCGTTGAAAACAGGCGGAATGGCGGCCATTATCGATGGGGTCATCGGTCGTTTCTTTACACCGGACTTTGTGACACAAAACACGATCAATCTTAAGCGCATACGCAATGTTGCGTTATCGCAGGCGCCAAGTGGCTATGCCGCGTGTTGTGGTGCCATTCGTGACATGAATCTATATCCACGCCTAGAGCGTATTCAAGTACCAACACTCGTGGTCGTCGGAGAGATGGACTTGTCGACACCCGAGGCCCGCGGACAAGCCTTGGTTGATCGCATCAAAGGCGCTCGCATGGTCAAGGTGCCAAGCGCGCACATCGCACCACCAGAAATCCCAAATGAATATCTGGCGGCGGTGCTCCCTTTTATTTCTTGACGCGATAAGAGTCGTGACAGGCTTTGCAACTGGCACCCACATCGCCAAACGCTGCACGTAGCTTGTCTAAATCACCCGAGTCAGCCGCAGCGGAAAGTTTGACAACTGCGCCTTCGAATTTAGTTTGAGCTGCCTTGAAACCTGCGGCATCAGACCAAACCTCTGGCCTAGCGGCACTCTTACCCTCAGTGCCTGGACCGAAAGCGCCCCAAGGCAAGGTTGACAAGGTCTTGACAAGAGCGACGTTTGCTTTGATCGCAGCTGCGTCATAAGGGACCTGCCCTTTGACCGTACTTTGCATCCGTCCAAACTGAGACGCCATCACGACAAAAGCCGATTGACGATATTTAATTGCATCCTCAGGTTTAGCAAACTGGGCGCTGGCCGAGGACATCCACAGCGGAGACAATAATGCACCGGAAACCAACAATAACGACAGCTTTTTCATGGGCGTACTCCTTTGGGTTGTCATGTCAACTACTATACCGTTTTTGCTAGGGCTTGGGCTAGACCAATATAGCTGCGCGGCGTCATCGCCAACATCCGGGCACGGACCTCGGGGGGTAAATCCAAACCACCAATAAACTCGCGCAGTGCTTGCTCAGTGATCCCTTTTCCTCGTGTCAGCGCTTTGAGTTGCTCGTAAGGCTGTGGCAAACCATAGCGGCGCATCACTGTCTGGATAGGCTCGGCAAGCACCTCCCAGCTATTGTCAATATCTGCGTCGATGGCGGCGGCATTGACCTCAAGCTTGCCCAATCCGCGTAAACAAGCATCGTAGGCGACCAAGCAATAACCCAACGCGACGCCCAAATTACGTAGCACGGTGGAGTCCGTCAAGTCGCGTTGCCAACGAGAGATGGGCAACTTCTCTGACAAATGTCGCAAAACGGCGTTAGCGAGGCCGAGATTGCCCTCCGCATTTTCAAAGTCGATAGGATTGACCTTGTGTGGCATGGTTGAAGACCCAACCTCACCGTCCTTAAGGCGTTGTTTGAAATAACCCAACGCGATGTAGCCCCAAATGTCACGGTTCAAGTCAATCAAAATAGTATTGGCACGCGCAATCGCATCAAATAAACCGGCCATCCAATCATGCGGCTCAATCTGGATGGTGTGAGGATTTTGCTTGAGACCAAGTTCCTGCAAAACACGGGCACTAAAGGCTGGCCAATTCAACTCAGGGTAAGCAGAAAGATGTGCGTTGTAATTACCTGTCGCACCATTCATTTTTGCCAAAGGAACGACAGACTGAATATGTCCAATGGCATCACGCAAACGCGCCGCCACGTTGGCGAACTCTTTGCCAAGCGTTGTTGGCGTGGCGGGTTGACCATGCGTACGTGCAAGCATCGGCTGTGCGGCCTGCGAATGCGCCATATGCTGAAGCGAAGCCAGTAATTTTTGCAACTGTGGCACCACAACCTGCTCTCGCGCACGACCCAACATCAGTGCATGCGAGGTGTTGTTGATATCCTCAGATGTGCAGGCGAAATGAATAAACTCACCTGCCTTTTCCAACTCAGAGTGACCCGCGACTTTTTCCTTGAGCCAGTACTCGACTGCCTTAACGTCGTGATTGGTGATGCGTTCAATCTGTTTGATCCGGTCAGCATCCGCTTCTGAAAAATCGGCGACTAAACTTCGCAAGACCTGATTGGCCGCCTCAGAAAAAGGAGGTAGCTCAGGCAGACCCGCCTGGGACAAACCGATCAGCCAGGCAATTTCAACCTCAACCCGGTGCGCCATGAAACCTGCTTCGGACAGCAATGGCCTCAATGCATCACAACGTGAGGCATAACGACCGTCAAGTGGTGAAACGGCATTTAAAACAGTTAGAGCAGGATTTGTTTGCATAAATGAGAAAACTGACAAAAAAACGACAAAAAGGATGAGTTTGAGTTTATCACCCCTGTTTGCTAGACAATATCTCCCCTAAAGTCGCTTCTCAGGGTAAGGTATCAACGTAGAAAAAATACGCTATTTAGTTCAAATATACTAAGTAGAACTTAATTAGTAACATCAAGCAGCTTATGAAACTCATCGCATCACTCACCAGCCCTTACGTCCGTAAAGTGCGTATCGTCATGGCAGAGAAAAAACTCGATTACCAGATGCAAATCGAGAATGTCTGGGCGTCAGACACACTGATGCATGAATTTAATCCCTTAGGTAAAGTACCCTGCCTCATCACTGAAGACGACAATCGACTTTTCGACTCGCGCGTCATTGCGGAATATGTCGATACCCTGTCACCGGTCAGCCAACTCATTCCCAAAACTGGGCGTGATCGTGCCGCCGCAAAGTGCTGGGAAGCCTTAGCGGATGGCACTCTTGACGCTGCGATTATCATCGTCAAGGAACAGCAGCGCCCCGCTGCACAGCAAAGCCCAGAATGGATTGAACGTCAGTACGGCAAAATACACGCTGCGATCAAAGCCATGGAAGCCGACTTGGGGACCAAGAGCTTTTGTATGGGTGTAAATTTCAGCCTGGCGGATGTTGCGGTAGGCTGTGTTTTGGGCTACCTGGATTTTCGCTTTCCACACATCGATTGGCGCACTGAGTCCCCGAATCTTGAGCGACTGTATGCAAAACTTAGTCAGCGCCAGAGTTTTCTGGACACCGAGCCTCCGAAGTCATAGTCACATTCATTAACTAGTCAACGACTAGTCAAGCAATCATTCCGCCACCCAGGCAGATCTCACCATCATATAAAACAGCTGACTGGCCTGGCGTCACAGCCCACTGCGGTTGCGCAAACGTCAATCCAAACTCATGCCCCTGAGAGCGTTCCGCGAACTCGCATTGAGCGTCGTTTTGGCGATATCGCGTCTTGGCCGCGTATTGACCCGCATCGGGTGCCACACCACTCACCCAACTTAGCTGATCAGCGATGAGTGTCTGAGCCAACAGCCATGGGTGATCATGCCCCTCGACCACATAAAGTGTGTTGCGGGCCATATCCTTGCGTGCCACATACCAGACAGGACCCGTCCCATCTGCATGCTGATGCCCCTTAACGCCTCCAATTCCCAAGCCCTTGCGTTGCCCTAAGGTATAAAACGAAAGCCCATGATGCGTGCCGACCTGCTTTCCCTTTTCCGTCAAAATCGGACCTGGCTGAGTTGGCAAATATCGGCTGAGAAACTCTCTGAAAGGTCTTTCACCAATAAAGCAAATCCCCGTAGAGTCCTTTTTAGTCGCATTGGGCAATCCAAGCTCAAGTGCGATCCGCCTGACCTCAGTTTTATTTATTTCACCCAGCGGGAAAAGCGTGCGGGCGAGCTGAGCTTGATTCAGCCTATGTAAAAAATAGCTCTGGTCCTTGGTATGGTCAACCGCTTTGAGAAGCTCAAAACGCCCCCCCCTCTGCCGCACGCGTGCATAGTGGCCGGTCGCAATATGATCGGCACCGAGCGTCATCGCATGATCAAGAAACGCTTTGAATTTGATTTCAGCGTTGCAAAGCACATCAGGATTAGGGGTGCGTCCCGCGGAGTACTCTCTTAAAAAATCAGCAAAAACCCGGTCTTTGTATTCTGCAGCAAAATTAACGGCCTCGATATCTACGCCCACCACATCAGCCACGCTCGCCGCGTCAAGCCAGTCTTGCCGGGTCGAACAGTACTCGGAGTCGTCATCATCCTCCCAGTTTTTCATGAACAGGCCAATCACCTCATAGCCTTGTTCCTTAAGCAGCCATGCAGTGACCGAGGAGTCCACACCTCCCGACATACCCACGACCACGCGCTTTTTTGCAGTTTCCATACGTAAATTGTAGTCGCTCTAATCCAACAACTTAGGATGGATGAGCCACAGAGCGAGGCAAAACACCCTAAATCACGGACAGCGACCCTGCTGTGTGGTGTATAACCTTACCGTTCATCATCATATTTAGGGAGAGCTCGATGCGCATTGGAATTCCGCGCGAGACTCGCGATAGCGAAACACGTGTAGCAGCGACACCGGAAACGGTCAAAAAGTATGTGGCCGCAGGACATGAAGTCTTGGTAGAACAGGCCGCTGGCTTGGCTGCACACTTTACTGACCAAGCCTACGAACAAGCTGGAGCGAAAATCGTCGATGCCTCGCAAGCATTGGCCGCGCCGCTTATTCTAAAAGTGCGTGCACCGAGTGCCTCAGAACTCACCACGATCTCTCCAGGAAGCACCCTGGTCGGCATGCTCGATCCTTTTGATGAAGCAGGTCTCGATGCCATGGCGCAAGCAGGGATCACCGCGTTTGCACTCGAAGCCGCGCCTCGAACCACACGTGCACAAAGCTTGGATGTTTTGTCTTCGCAGGCTAACCTCGCCGGTTACAAAGCCGTCTTGCTAGGCGCACACTACTACGGTCGCATGTTCCCCATGATGATGACGGCAGCAGGCACCGTTAAAGCCGCACGCGTTGTCATTTTGGGCACGGGTGTGGCGGGTTTACAAGCGATCGCAACGGCCAAGCGACTCGGCGCTGTAGTGGAGGCGTCCGACGTGCGTCCTGCAGCCAAGGAACAGGTCGAATCTCTCGGTGCCAAATTCATCGACGTCCCGTTCGAAACTGACGAGGAGCGTGAAATCGCCAAAGGCGTAGGTGGCTATGCCCGCCCCATGCCCGCCAGCTGGATGCAACGTCAGGCCGTACTCGTTTCTGAGCGCTGCAAACAAGCCGACATCGTGATTTCTACGGCACTTATTCCTGGTCGCCCGGCCCCGACCCTTATCTCAGCCGACACCGTGCGCGCGATGAAACCTGGCTCGGTGATCGTCGACCTCGCGGTAGAGCGAGGCGGCAACTGCCCTCTTTCGCAAAAGGGTCTAGTGGTCTATGAGAACGGCGTTGCACTCGTTGGCCTGACCAATCTGCCTGGCATGCTCGCCACTGATGCTTCTGCACTGTATGCACGCAACGTGTTGGACTTCCTCAAGCTCATCATCGACAAGGAAGCCAAACTGGCGATTGCACGTGATGACGATATCGTTGCAGCTTGTCTCGTCTGCGAAGGCGGCAAAAACTTAAGGAAGCAATAATGGAAGCCATTAGCCCTACCCTGGTGAATCTCATCATTTTTGTGCTGGCCATCTATGTCGGCTACCACGTGGTCTGGAACGTCACCCCTGCTCTGCACACACCTTTGATGGCTGTCACGAACGCCATCTCGGCCATTGTCATTGTCGGTGCGATGTTAGCCGCCGCCCTCACCGAGGGTGGACTCGCTCGCGGCATGGGTGTATTTGCGGTCGCACTTGCTGCGGTCAATGTCTTTGGTGGTTTTCTGGTCACCCGACGGATGCTCGAAATGTTTAAAAAGAAAGCACCTAAAGACAAAGCGGCTCAAGACAAGGCATCTGATCATGGGAGCCGCGCATGATTTCCATTAACGTGGTCACCCTGTTCTATCTGATCGCTTCAGTTTGTTTCATCCAGGCGCTCAAAGGCCTTTCTCATCCCACGACCTCGCGTCTGGGCAATGCCTTTGGCATGGCAGGTATGGTCATCGCTGTGTTGACGACTGCAGCCTTAATTGTCAGTCTCTCTCGCGAAGCACAGGCAGGCGTTGGCTTGGCTTGGGTACTCGTGGGGCTGCTCATCGGTGGCACCGTTGGCACACTCA
>Ga0247843_1005993_pt1 | contig 16295 bp, 19 predicted proteins | sample LaCruzMarch2017__FD_192420 | JGI IMG/M metagenome (GOLD analysis project Ga0247843, IMG submission 192420) | Freshwater microbial communities from meromictic Lake La Cruz, Castile-La Mancha, Spain - LaCruzMarch2017_8m | ecosystem: Environmental > Aquatic > Freshwater > Lake | place: Spain... | reverse complement strand
CCCCGTCATGGGTCCCGGCCTGCGCCGGGAAAACGGAGAACAAGGGCACAAAGAAAAAGGGCGCCTCGGTTTCCCGAAGCGCCCTTTCGCAAAACAGGTTCGCGAACGACTAGCGCTTCGCTAACAGTAAGGTGGAAATAGGGCTTAATTTCCAGCATTTTACGAAGGTATCGAAAAATCTGCTACTATTCTGCTACGCAGACAGAAGCTGACTCACGAAGCGAGTTTACCTCGGTTTTTCCGAGTGTTGATAGCCATAGCAACATAAGCATCCAGTTCTCCGTTTGCCGTCGCAGAGCGCAGCGTTTCAAGCACGGGCTTCACATCGGCAAGCTGCTTTACGAAGACGGCATTGCCGTCCTTGCTCAGCGCAATCGCTTTCGATCCATACCTGCATTGCACATAGAATCCACCGTCTTGTGCAAAGAACCACGAACGCAAGACCCGCTGCCGCTGCACACGAACCTTCTCACCCGCCTCATTCTTGCCCCAGCGAGACAGCGTGACAGCGTATTCCTCGCCCCGCATCGCCGCATCAGCGACCTGCAACTGCTCGTCGATGGCTGTCAGCAGCTTGTTGCGGCGAGCTTCAATGGGGCTGAGCTTGGCCTGTCGAGTGACGGGCTTGATGGTGAGCTTTGCAAGTGACGACATGATCGCATTCCCTTGTTCCTAGAACACGATTCTGAATCCATGCCTCTGATATTCCTACCGAAATCCAGCCAAACCTGTCGCCAAGAACTCAATCTTTGAGTTTCTTGCAGCCAACGTCTGCTGTGGTTAGCATCACTCAATGGAGGGCGATGAAATGGCGAAATCACAGGGTTCGCTCGACAAGCAGCTAGAAAAGCTCATCAAGGTCGTTGAGAAGCAAGATCGACACGAACGAGCAGCTCGAAAGCTCGAAGAAAGCTCTAGAACGCTGAAGTGGCAGGCAGTCGCAAGAGCGTATCTGTGGTGGAGAAACGCAGAGCAGCAAGAAGGCTATCTCGAAGCTCTCTATGCATCAAAGGGCATTGCGAACACGGTTCGAGGGAACGGCATCAACTTCAATCCACTCGTGCGATTGATTTGGGACATTCATGGCGAACGATGGGCGCACGTCTCGTCACTAGCGAAGACAATCGCTGCCTTGCATGAAGAGTTTTTCGAGAACCCTCACCTCTACAAGCGCAACGCTGAAGATGAGCTTGTAACGTATATCGAGGATAATGGGGGCCTGAGTGGTGTAAGGCGTAAAGGTAGCTTGGATTTCGATGACGATGGTACAGTCGTTGAAGGGAAAAAAAATACGACGAAATCTAGCGTCAAGACGGTCGACAAGGACGTTCAAAAAGAGCTTCTGAAGCGACAGACTGACCACATCGCAACGTCGACAGGCATCGCAAAAATCGACGTTGGCGACGCTGCTGTGAACACTCAAAACACGACGGGCAGCGATCTACTTGTCATTCTAGCGAAGCGTGACGACAACGGGGAACTCGTCGTGCTTGGCACATCGAACGATACAGATTTGGTCGAACGAACGGTGCTCGAATGTGTCGAGTTCGATCAGTCGAAACTCACACCCATGCTACGTCTGCTAGTAGAATGTCTGCGCCCACACATCGTGCCAAAGGCGCTTCTCAAGCGCGGTGTGCGTAACCAGTTTTTCACGACGCACAAGGTTCGCATCAAGGAGGACGCAAAAAAACAAGACGTTCCCGAATCTGTGCGCTTGGTCTTCACGAAAGACGGTCGTGTTCTCGTCAGCAAACGCCTCAGCAAGGCTAGCTTGCTGACAATATCACAGCCCAAAGAGGTCACGCTCTCGCTCAATAATGCGATGTTTTTGCGAGGCGCAGATCGCTATTGGCTGGAAACAGATTTGATCAATAACGGTCTGATTGCGCTCTACACGTCAGAACCCACAGACGCACTCAGCGACGTGACAAAGACACTGCTGGCTAACAAGCGTCTAACGCTCAAAAACGATCTGACGAGAGCATCGAGAGACACATATTTCTACGATTACGACAACCTTGACGAAGAGCTTCAGCGTCAGCCCACGATCAAAAATCTCGACGCAATCAGCTTCGATTGGGAGCTATCAGCAGGCAAAACGTTCATCGATCAACTCTGTGCGAAGCACTTCGATGAATGGCTCGAAGGCGTAGGTACTCGCATTCAGGTTCAGCACAACAAGTGCTTCGAGCTGGCATTCGCTGACGATCAGCTCGAACTGCGTTCGCACTACAAACCTGAAGAGACGAATGGCTTCGCTCGACGAGGCAATCGATATGCTAGTGCGTATGGCAAGGATGCCAAACTCACGAGGCACAGCAGTTTCAGCAGCATCATGGTGTCACCTCTCGACGTGATCGAGCTTTTTGCATCACTGCGTTCTCTGTCGCTGCAAGGCAAAGTGCTGATCAAGGGCAACTCGAAGCTCATGTCGATCAGCTACGAGACAGCGACAGCCAAACACGCTGCGTTTATCCCTGCGTGTGACGTGAAGGGCAAACGCATCGCAGATCACTTCACGAAGTTCGACGCAGATGCGTAAGGGCGAGGATTTCACGAAGCGATATCGTGACAATCGCTACGCAATCTACGTTCCATCGCTGCAAAGTGGCTACGCTCAGTATGCTACTAAAAAGAACAAGGACGTGCGTGATGGCGATCTGCCGTCGAGCTTTCGAGTTCGTGACCTAGATTTCCTGGACCCGAGCAGCCAGCTTTGGAGCTGCGGCTACACGCTCTACAGCAGCGGTCAGTTCGACAAGGCTCAGCTTCGCAACGCTGATATGATACGTGATCGCAAACGAGGGCAGTCAGTCATCATTGGAGACAGTGGAGGCTATCAGCTTGGCACAGGCGTCATCAAAAACAGGGACGAACAACAAGCTCTCAATCGTCTAGCACGGAACCCTGCGAAGCTCGTCGCTCAATGGAAAGATGTTGGCTTCAGGCGACGCACTCTGCGTTGGCTAGAGATGTACACTGACTATGCGATGACACTCGACATGGTGCTGTGGGGCAGCAACGAGAGCATCGATAAAGGTTCGAAAGAGGAAACTGAGAAGGCGATTAATGCGAACAGGAGCGTCTTGCGTCACATTGGCATCGATCAGTTGATCGATCTCAGCGTCGATAATCTCAAGTACTTCAGCGATAATCGCGGTCAGATCAGTGGAGGAGGAACAAAGTTTCTCAACGTCTTGCAGGACGTTGGCAAAGGCTCAGGCGAGCGTTGGTATCAGGCAGTTAAAGACTACGAGTTTGAAGGTTGGGCATATGGAGGCTCAACGAAGCTGCTGCATAATCTCCTGCGCTGGTGCCATCGTCTGATGCGGGAGAAGAAACTCGACAAAGCTGAATGGTTCCATCTGCTTCAGAACTCACCTCCTGTTTTCAGCGTTGTCTACACAGCGATACAGCAGGCGCTGAGCAGGGCGTTGGGTCACGATATCACGATCAGCTACGATAGCAGTTCGCCCCATCAAGGCAGCGGCGTTCAACGAGCGATGTACAAGATGCCTCAATTCACGAACGATCTTCGCACGTGGCGCATGGGCAATGAACGCATCGAGCAGAACGTTCAGCTAGCTCGCGGTGACATACAAAAATCGCTGCCAAGCGATTCCCTGTTGTCTAAGTTTTTCACGCTGAACGATCTGAACTTTCATGATGGTCTGTATCGAGACAACACAGTCGACCAGTTCGCTGAGCATCTGATGACCAATCACAACATCTACGTGTATCACAAAGCTGCGTTGGATTCGTGCGATTTAGTGTTCAAGAAACGTACTTCTAACGATCAGGTGCCACCTGAGTTAGACGACTTCGTAGCAATGATAGAGACGTTTTTTCAGAAAGATGATTGCGAGAAGCAGCTTTCAGACAACGCATCGCTTCTCGCAACATTAGGGCGCTATTAGCAACCTGATGACGATCACCCAGCCAGATCCAACTCGACCGCGTCCTCATTCACCAGTTCGTGGCACTTCTCGCTGAGTGCGATGAAGCGTGCGCCAATTGCTCGAAACCGCGGTTTTGAAACCATCTGCTCTCCAGCCTGCTGCATGCGACTAGCGCAGATCGCTAGAACGCCGAGACTGGGCTCCGCCTTCTTGAATGTGATCGTTCGCATGTAGCACTCGCTCTGACCGAGCCAGTCCGTGCAAAAGTCACTCCTGCCCCGAACCAGTCCAGTTTCCCTTAGTAGTTCACATGCGCGGTCTAATAATAAATATCTCATATTTTTTCTCCAATGATAAATAGTAACAGATGAATGATAGCTCATATGTTGCGTTATTATTTATCATTTAAAAGTCAGGTTAAGGTTGGTGCGCCGATTATAATTGCACTGCGAAATCCGTTCTGATGTGTGACGGTAAGCAAATCGAAGGTCTGCTCTTCGTCCTCGTCGCACTACCCATCTCACGATGGATGCCTAAAACGACAGCCCTTTGTGCTTGTAGCGTTTGCGATGTTGTAATGGTTGAGCCCGCAGAAATGTGAATGATATGGTTAAAGAATATCTGGCCCAAAGTGAGTGGGAATACATTAAACCCACAACGACATTGTCGCAGTAGCCGTGATATGAGCGAGACAATGAAGTGCGTAAACGACAGCATGTAATAGGAGACCGCTAAACCTGCCTATCTCGCAATTTAGTTGCGAGTTTTGTTCATATCACAAGGAAAACTTCAGTGAATGATTTCAAGTCGATTGCCTCACAGGGCGATTGACTTGGCTTCTTAGTGAATGGGGGGATTGAACATATAAATACATTCAATCAGAATTTATGACCGTGAAAAAATCGCTGCTGCGAAATGCGAGTTGAGCCAGCGAAACGAGCATCGCAGCAAGCGAATGTGGACCAGCATCGCTGGGACGCATGATCATGAGCGTCATAATGACATGCCATGACCAGACCGCCCGCTTCCCACTGAGTTTATGAAAAACACACTGGTCGATATCGACCGTAGTTTTAGAAAAACAGTGTCTCAATACGGCATACGAATAAGCGACAAACTGAAGAAACAGGTTTCCTGTCTCAATAGGATTGTCCTTCGTTTATGAAACACATATAACGAGACATCTAGAATCTATTGAGGCACAAAATGCCATCGATCGGATATGCGAGAGTCAGCACGACGGATCAGGACTGCGGGATACAGATCGCTGCATTGAAAATGGCGGGATGTGAGGTCGTCAGGTCGGAGCAGAAATCGGGCACGACGACGAAAGGCAGAACCGAACTCGAAACGGTCCTTTCGTTTCTCCGTGAAGGGGATGAGCTGGTTGTCACGCGGATTGATCGGCTGGCGAGATCGCTATCGGATTTGGAGGGCATCGTTCAATCGCTAGCAGCGAAGAAGGCCACGCTACGAGCGACGGAGCAGCCAATCGATACGTCGAACGCAGCTGGCCGTGCATTCCTGCAAATGCTGGGGGTGTTCGCTGAGTTTGAAACGGCCCTTCGTCGTGAGCGTCAGCTTGAAGGCGTGGCAAAGGCGAAGGCTTTGGGTGTCTACAAGGGCAGGAAGAAGTCGGTGGACGCTGAAGCGGTGAGATCGCTCATGGCTTCAGGTGTCGGCGCTTCGCAGGTGGCGAAGCAGATGGGGATCAGCAGGGCTTCGGTTTATCGGTCGATGTGACGGTTGCTAACCCATAAACGCTGTTATCGTAGGTTAACATAGGAGCGTCAATTGGAATATTCCAAGGATCTAATCGCTCTAATCTGAAAATGACTCCATACCTAATACAGCGCCAGTATTTTTGTCGTTCACGCACCAATAATCATAAGTATTTCCATTTGAAAATCTAATAGTATAAAGGAGAATGTAATTGTCGCCAAAGCGCGGAGCGAACCTCGAGTCTTGCGCGTTTATAATCGCACGAGGTCCCCAAAAATTTCCCCCTGTACTTTTATTTCCTGTATATTGATTTATAGGATTAACCCAATTATTTATGTGTTGATCACATGCAAACTGTCTCTTTTTGGAAGATACAGCTGCTGCCGCTGGTGCTGCATCTGCAGAAGCATCTGCCAATGATTTTGTTGCGGCTTCATTTTCGGCTTTTATTTGGGATTTTCCGTCCTCTTCTGTGCAGATTTTCCAATCCCACTGACCTGTGCCCCCGTGATCGCCATAGCAGTAGCCTGCGGAAGCGAGTGTTCGCTCTATCTCGTCTCGCGTCGAACAAGCCTGTTCCGCAAAATATCTTTTAAGTGCGCCCTCGGTTTTCTTGCAGGACAAAGCTGCCTTTTCCCATGCCGCCGCCAAGCTATCAGGGTCCTTTTTCGAGCATCCAGCCAGAGCAAGAGCCGCAGCTGTAGCCAAAATCGCTGACCTACGCATCTTCTCTCCCCCCAGAGTTTTTCGATCTGCAAACATGTGCTTGGCTTTTTGCGGATGTGTCAAATCGGGGATCATGGGATCAATGACGGCTCCTTTTCCAGCCCCGCAGAGCCCCTGCCTTTCCAGACGCTGCATCGTGCTGCCCAAGCCATCAACCCAGTTGAGGCCCGATCAGAACCTAATTAATGAGGTTTCGTGGGCAAATTCGCTTTCGCCATACGAGCCTGAGCGTTTTTCAGACCGATCTGGGCACGAGCCACCTTCTCCTGCTTCTTCAAAGAAGCGGCCTGATCAGCCATTGATTTGACCCGAGCCTGTTCAGGTGTCTCTGGCTTGATGGTAGCAGTCTCGTTGGTCGTCGACGCCACCTGCGTGACCATCTGCACATTACCCTGCCCATAGACATGAACGAGAATGGCTCTGGCTTGGGATAGGTTGTCGGCTTGAATCGTGGTTCTGGCGGTAAGGCCTTGGGCTCGTATCTGAGCGAGGAACGTCTTCAGGGGATTGGTGACTTCATCAATTCGCATCTCGTATTTATCACCGAGATCGCAACGGCACCCGCTTTTAGAACTCTCTGAGCGCTTTTATTCCAGCCAAGCCGTCACTTCCACAGAGCGTCTCTTTAGAGCCATAGGCAAATATTAGAATTGAAAAACATCATTATAAGACAATGAATAAATGATCGATCAAACGCTAAAACTACCAGTTTCGATCTATCGGTGGCAAGTTAAGCTGCGTCGTGGCCATTTCACTCGCCATATCATGATATTTATCATGTATGTATTCAGGTAAATCATTATAAGCGCAGTTATTGTTTGAGTAATTTCTGAAATACTCAAATGTTTTTTTCTCAGGATCCGTTTCTCTTTTGAAAGAGTTTGCAATATAAATACCCTCTTCTTGATTTTCATATTTTTCCACTATTTCTGCGGCTGCCATAGTATACAGTATAGCGTATCGGCGATCAACTTCATATAAGTCTGTCATTCCATTAATTACATGCTCAGACGTCTGGAGTTTCAACGATCTTTGGTAAGTAAGTGCCGTTACCGTGTAAGAAATGCCACAATTGCCGTACAAACTTATTAAAGCCCTATCTTCTTGAGAGATTTCTGCTTTTGAATTCGCGCCAGATACGTCAGCCTGCGCTGCTGGAGTGGCCGCATCTGCCTGACTAGTCGACGTCTCGTCAGTCGATCCCTTGCTGCACCCAGCCAACGCTAGAGCCGCAGCTGTAGCCAAAATCGCTGATTTACGCATCTTCTCTCCCCCCAGAGTTTTTCGATCTGCAAACATGTGCTTGGCTTTTTGCGGATGTGTCAAATCGGGGATCGTGGGATCGATGACGGCTCCTTTTCCAGCCCCACAGAGCCACTGCCCTGCCAGACGCTGCATCGTGCTCCCCATGCCATCGACCGCACTCAGGCATGCTTAGAACCTGTTTAGTGAGCTTTTGCGAGGAGGTTCGCCTTCTGCACCCGAGCGTGAGCCCGCGTCAGAGCTATCTGAGCCCGCGCCACCTTCTCCTGCTTCTTCAACGAAGCGGCCTGATCAGCCAGCGACTTTACCCGTGCCTGGGCAGGTGCCTCTGGCTTAATTGTCGCGGACTCATTCGTCTCGGAGGGGATTGTTCAGCGGCAGTTTCCGAAGGCAGGCTCTCTGCCACTTGGTGTTCTCAAGATACGCATTTGTACCAATACCAATCACTACGCGGTTTCGACGAGTCGCCGCCATCGCCGAAACAGAGTCCTGCAGCTTCAATTTTTACACTGATTGCGTCAGCCCTTGAACAGGCCTGCTCGCTGCCATCCCAACCACGTATGCATAATTCATATTGTTCCGCATATTCAGCCAGCAATGCTGCGTCGATCGGTTCGCTTCCCGTTGGCGCTGCAGCAGCATCTGCAGCTGGCGTCATGGTAGGATCTGCAGCAGCACCAGAAGCTGGTGCTGCTGCAGCAATCTCTGATGTTAAGTTTGATTCATAATCCGCGCGAAAAGCATCGTATATTTGCCTGTTGTTATCCATTATATCTCTTGCAGTCTCGATATCGATTTCGCAATTTTTATAATAGTCTAATAGTTTATTCAATTTACGCTGTTCAGCGCCAATATCGCCCGAAGATCCCCTTCTAGAATTAAATTCACCGAGCATACTGGTTCGAACATCTTCTGGATAATTCTTCATGATCAATATTGCTTCAGATGCATAAATAGCAGCCCAGTGCTGAAGCATATCTACACTAGCTTCATCTAATCCGCCTGCCGTTCCGCTTTTAAATGCCCGAGCGCCCAAAAACGCGGTGGCCTTAGTCGCGTCGTGACACAGCCCGAGATGCCTGACCCTTTCGCGATCAGCGTCGATCGTTGCGCTTCCCGCTGATGCCTCGTCGCTCGAACTTTTGCCGCATCCAGCCAGAGCAAGAGCCGCTACCGTCGCCAAAATCGCAAGTATGCGCATCTTGCCTCCAACCGAGACGCCTTCTCACTCTGCAAACATGTGCTTGGCTTTTTGCGGATGTGTCAAATTGGGAGTCGTGGGATCGATGATAACGAGGCTCCACGCCCCTGCGGGTCCTTGATGCCAGACGCTGTCATCGTGCTCCCCAAGCCATCAGCCGCACTGAGGCCTGCTCAGAACCTGTTTAGTGAACTTTTGCTGGGAAGTTCGCCTTCTGCATCCGAACTTGAGCCCGCTTCAGAGCGATCTGAGCCCGCGCCACCTTCTCCTGCTTCTTCAGGTTTGCAGCCTGATCAGCCAGCGATTTGACCCGTGCCTGAGCAGGTGTCTCTGGCTTGATTGTCGCTGCCTCGTTGGTCGTCGACGCCACCTGCGAGACCATCTGCACATTACCTTGCCCATAGACATGAACGAGAATGGCTCTGGCTTGCGATAGGCTGTCGGCTTGGACCGTGGTTCTGGCGGTAAGGCCTTGGGCTCGGATTTGAGCGAGAAACGTCTTCAGGGGATTGGTGACTTCATCAATTCGCATCTCGTATTTATGCCCGAGATCGTGACGGCTCCTTTTCCAGCCCCACAGAGCCCCTGTCCTGCCAGACGCTGTCAACGTGCTGCCCAAGCCATCAGCCCAGCTGAGGCCTGCTCAAATCCAGCGGAAAGCGCAATCGTGGGCGAACCTGTAATTACAAGTTCACAATCCCAAACCAAGTGCGCCAACTACAGAAATTCATAGCCCAATTATTCAATTACCAAGTTCAGCAATCCGCTCATTGTATGCGGAAACCAAGCACGCTTTTTCGGAGCAGGCATTGAACGATTCTCTGATCCATGCCCGCTGGCGATCCAAAACAGATTTCTTGTCCGCTTCCCTGTCTCTGCTTTGAACATAGACGCTATGCAGTGTGACATCCAATTGACCAATTCCCGATCAGAGCAAACCATCTTCTCCTGCCGACTGCTGGCTTTGCTGCAGTCAAAACTGGGGGGGAGCGGGTGCCGCTCGATCAGCTTGATTTGCCGATGTCTCATCAGTCTGCGGCGTCCAGGGAGCCGCCGCTGCACATTGTGCTGGCATAGTATCAGGATCTGCCCCAGCTGCACATTCTGTAGGCATCGTATCAGGTTCTGCAGCAGCTGAATCTGCCGCTGGCGCAGCAGCGGCTGCAGCTGGTTCCGCCGCAGCTGGTACCGCCTTAGCAGCTTTTGAAATGGTCACAAAAACATATGAAACAGAGGAGGGATACTCGTATTTGCAATAGTATTCCGCATTCTCGCTTTCGTAAACTTGCTCCAGTTCATGCTGCTTTTTCCATTCCGATCCGCAAATGGCAGACAATTTGGCTGTAATATTTGTATAATTTGCGTCAATTGATCCATATATACCTTCATAACCTTTCTTTTCTAGCCTGAGGCTTACCGAATTAAGTATATCCTGATCACTATAACTAAGCTCAACCGCCTCCACTTTAAATTGATTCCATAAATACGTTAGCTCCAAGCCACCTTCTCGCTTGAATACTTCAAAGTCGTTTCGGTTTGATGATCCTACTACAGTCGCCTTCTCAAGGATGTTTTGACTGCGAAGTGCGTCACTGCGAAGTGCATCATCGCATCCAGCCAACGCTAGAGCCGCAACCGTCGCCAAAATCGCTGATTTACGCATCTTCTCTCCCCCCAGAGTTTTTCGATCTGCAAACATGTGCTTGGCTTTTTGCGGATGTGTCAAATTGGGAGTCGTGGGATCGATGATAACGAGGCTCCACGCCCCTGCGGGTCCTTGATGCCAGACGCTGTCATCGTGCTCCCCATGCCATCGACCGCACTCAGGCCTGCTTAGATCCAGCGGAAAGCGCACTCGTGGGCACTACTTAATTATTGAGATTTGCGAGGCGTCTTGGGCTTAGGCGGAGATTGGGATGCGAGCGACGTCGACGGCTTAGAGAGCTTCATGATCCCCATCATCGTTGCGTCATCAATCTCACCCGCTTGGAACTTCTTCATCGCTTCAAGCACAAAAGGATCGATGGCATTTGGAGCAGCTTCAACAGCCACCTTTCGGCGCTTCACTTTAACAATGTCATCTCGCCGAGAGTTCGACGTTGAATGGTCGTAGTGGTTTCTAAGCTCCTTCGGATCACAGCCCATATTAAGACTGAGATCTTCCCAGCTGACGTTGTTATGTCGGCGTACGGTCGCATAGGTATGTCGTAACGAATAGACAGAACGCTTTTCATTCTCCTTATTGTATAACAATCCACTAGAATTATCTTCAACAGGAACTCTATATAAAAATGTTTGAAACGACTTATTCAGGCTTGTGATCGGCTTGGGTTTTCCATCGTCAGTTTGTTGCTGACCGAACCACACAAGATCATTTTGTCCCGCATAAGGCGTTTTTTTGCGCCACTCCTTAAGCGTTTTGTTTGCATTAGGCTGGGTTTGAACGTCTCGATTTTGGCTCTTCTTCGTAGCCTTTCGAACACCGACGACGCAGATCGTTTCATCGAACTGATCAATTGTCTGATCGAACAAAATGTCACGCCAGCGCATTTGTCGGGCCTCACCTGGACGCAGACCGCTGTTCAACATGAAAATGACGAAGTGGTAGAGCTGGTTGCGCTGCAGCTTGTGCCAAGAATTGAGCTTGTCGCCCTTGAAGCAACCCCTCACATCTCGATAGCTTCGCAGATACTGCACCATTGACTGGTGTTCGTCAGGCTCAAAGTGTGGGCGGCGATTGCTGGGTCGCTGATCGGATGGCGCTTTAAGCTTATAAATTTGCTGTAAGCGGCCTCGCTCACGAGCATCATTCAGAATCTGATTAATGGCAGTTTTGTCCATCTCCAGCGTCTTTTTGGATGGAACTTTAGCTACATTCTGAGTGGTTATCGTCTTCGCCTTGCGGCGCTTCGGATTGTATTCCTGTAGCTTTTCACCCTGCTGCGTCGACCAATAGGCTATGCGCCAGTCCCAGTAGCCATGAGCCACCTGCGCTGTGATATCGTTCAAACGCATCGATTTTCCGTCTTCATAACGGAAATACGCCTTGTAATATCGAGCCGCTAAATTCTTGTGCCAACGCTGTCGATCTGGTCGCCAAGTGCCGTTTGTTATGTTGCGCTGATACCAGTCGTCCCAGTGCTTCTCGAATGTGTAGTCGTCGATAGCGTGACCGAGAGCTACTGCATTTCTGAGCCTGTCGTACTCTTTGCGGGCAAACGTGTAGGCGTCTTCGTAGATCGTCAGTTTAGTGCTGCGATCGATGAACTTCTTTCGCCCACCGACTTTTAGCTTCATGTACCAAGTAGGCTTGCGGTGAGATTTCACGTTTGGGACGGCAGAAGCGAGATTGCGCTGATACAAAATCAGGTCGCCGTTTAGATGCTCAATCTTATTCACATAGTACGCCATAGCCACTCCGCTCTAGCGCCCAAGCTACCGTTCTCACTCCGAACCGTAGTCAGTCCCAAAAGATGCCCAAAATGCTAGCGTAATGCTATTTCCGAGAACCCGAAACGTCAACGATCCCAAGGTTCTGCTACGATTCTGCTACAAGGAAAAAGGGGCTGCGATTTCTCGCAACCCCTTGATTTATAATAGAAAAGTGAAGCTTTCGACTTATCGCTTCGAGAACTGGAAGCTGCGGCGGGCCTTGGCCTTGCCGTACTTCTTGCGTTCGACGACGCGGCTGTCGCGGGTCAGGAAGCCGTGCGGCTTGAGGACCGGACGCAGGGTCGGTTCGAAGTAGGTCAGGGCCTTGGAGATGCCGTGACGCACGGCGCCGGCCTGGCCCGAGAGGCCCGAGCCTTCGACCGTGACGATGACGTCGAACTGGCCGACCCGGTCAGTGACCTGGAAGGGCTGGGCGATCATCATGCGCAGCACGGGACGGGCGAAGTAGATCTCCTGGTCACGACCGTTGATCGTGATCGTGCCCTTGCCCGGCTTGATCCACACGCGGGCGACCGCGTTCTTGCGCTTGCCGGTCGCATAGGAGCGACCCTGGGCGTCGACCTTGCGTTCGGCCGGCGCGACGTTGGGGTTCGACGAGAGGCCTTGCAGGGCCTCGAAACCTTGGGCTTCGGCCATGACTTATTGGCTCCGGGTGTTCTTGCTGTTGCGTTCGGCGAACGCGACGGGCTCAGGGCTCTGAGCCTGATGAGTGTGCTCGGCGCCGTTGAAGATGCGCAGGTGCGTCATCTGGGCCCGGGCCAGCGGGCTTTCCTTCGGCAGCATGCGCTCGACGGCCTTCTCGAGCACGCGCTCGGGGAAGCGGCCGCTCAGTTGCTTGCCGGCGGTGATCGACTTGACGCCGCCCGGGTGACCGGTGTGGCGGTAGTAGATCTTCTGATCGAGCTTGCGGCCCGTGAACTTCACCTTGTCGGCGTTGATCACGACGACATAGTCGCCGCAGTCGACGTGCGGGGTGTAGTCGGGGCGGTGCTTGCCGCGAAGACGCATCGCGATGAAGGACGCGAGACGGCCGACAACGGCGTTCTCGGCGTCGATCACGATCCACTTCTTCTCGACCTCGGCGGGCTTCAACGAAGCCGTGGTCTTCATCATGGGACAGATCCGTATTGCGAGCGGGAACGAGCGGTCCCCGACGTGAGGGCGGGGCAATACCCGCGCCCTTGCAGTCTGTCAACACATGATGCGTGGCAACCGGGCGCAAAGCCCTGTGGGACAAGGGTTTGCGACGAGCGGTATTATGATACCGAATACATCGCCCCTGCCCTACGGCCGCCGGACCCGCCAGGCGAACGCGGTCGCCGCCGCCAGCAGGAAGACCGCGCCGGCCTGGTGGAGGATCCCGAGCCACAGCGGGACGCCGGCCATCAGGGTGGCGATGCCCAGCAAGGCCTGCATTACCGTGACACCCAGGGTGACCATAGCCAGCAGGCGCGCCTCCCGCGGCAGGTACCCCGCGCGCCAGGCCATGACCGCCATGACGACGGCCCCGGCGAACAGGAGGTAGGCGCCGAGCCGGTGGTGAAGCTGCACCGAGGCCTGATTGTGCGCGATCGTCGCCCACAGTCTGTCGCCGGCGTAGTCGCGCGGGATCAGGGCGCCGTTCATCAGCGGCCAGTCGTTAAAGATGTAGCCGGCGTGCGAGCCGGCGACGAGCGCGCCCAGAAGGCTCTGGAACAGCACAGCGCCGAGGAAGACCCAGCCGACCGTCCGCCAACGGGTCGTCGCCTCCTGTCGCGGCGACCCGTTCCAGGCGTCCAGACCGTTCCAGACCAGCATAACGAACAGGATCAGGGCCAGGCTGAGGTGCGTGGCCAGCCGCTCCGGCGCGACCGACACCCGGTCGGCCAGGCCGCTGGAGACCATCCACCAGCCGATGGCGCCCTGCAGGCCGCCAAGGCCGAGCATGACCCCGCAGCGCCAGATCAGGCGGCGCGGAATCTCTCGACGGATCAGGAAGACCGCGAACGGGAGAGCGAAGGCCAGGCCGATCAACCGGCCGAGCAGCCGATGGCCCCACTCCCACCAGTAGATGCCCTTGAACTCGCTGAGGCTCATGCCGCGGTTCAGCTGGGTGTACTGGGGGATGACCTTGTACTTGGCGAACTCGGTCTGCCAGGCCTGCTCCGACATCGGCGGCACAGCGCCGGTGACCGGCTTCCATTCGGTGATCGAAAGCCCCGAGCCGGTCAGACGGGTGGCGCCGCCGACCACGACCATGGCCAGAACGAGTGCGGCCACGGCGAACAGCCAGACCGCGACCGGACGGGACCGGTCGGAACGCAGGAACGAAGTCATCGCCGCCTCTGCTGGGCCCCAGGGACGGGGCGGGAAATCGGCAGGCAGTACCTAGGCCGGTCCCGTGCCCGGGTCCAGAGCGGTGACGTCACCGCGATCCGCTGTCATTGTGGCGGCGATGTCGGGACCGGGCCTCTTCGCTGTTGCTGTGATCGGCCTGTTGGCCGGTGTGCTTGCGCGCGCGCTGATGGGCGGCCGCCGTTCGATGTTCGCCAGTCTGTGCCTGGGCCTGGCTGGCGCTCTGGTGGGCAGCGCGGTTGCCGGCCTGCTGGGACTTGACCTGGACAGCCTTCCGGAGTTTTCGGTCGCCGCCCTGGCGGGCGCCACGGCGGTTCTGGCGGCCGGCGGCCTGATGCCCAGGCGCTGATCCCGCGCTGGAACCGGAACCCCGGACGCCCCGGCGCAGTTTCCTCACATCCCGATCAAGGGGGTGGAGGAGGAATACATGGGCTGGATCGCCGCAATTCTCATAGGGATCGCCGCCGGCTGGCTGGCCGAGACACTGATGGGCCGCAATCACGGCCTGCTGACCAACCTGGTGGTCGGCGTCATCGGCGGCCTGATCAGCGGGTTCATCGCGACGCAGTTGAACATCGGCGTCAGCGGGCTGCTGGGCACCCTGATCTTCGCCACCCTGGGCGCGGTGATCCTGCTGTTCGTCGTTGGCCTCTTCAAACCCCGCTAGCGTCGCTCTATGTCGAGGACGGCGCGGCTCGGTCGCGCCGCCGGAGGCAGAATGAACCCACGACTGAAGAAGCTCATCGGATCCCTGGCGATGCTGGTGTTCCTGTTCGTCTATGTGGCGGCGGCCCTGGCCGTGGCCGATCGTCTGCCGGCCCACTGGGCCGCCCAGCTGGTCTTCTATGCCTTCGTCGGCACGGCCTGGGGCCTGCCCCTGATCCCGCTCATGAAGTGGATGAACAGGTAGGCGCGGCGTCGCGGTGCGCGCCCCTTCCCTGATGCGGCCGGACGTGGGAATCCTGACGCCCAAATTCTTCGCACCGGCCACCGGACGAACATGACTGACAATTCAAGCCGCAGGTGCGGCTCCTGCACCTACTGCTGCAAGGTGATGAACATCGACGAACTCGGAAAGCCGCCCGGGTTGTGGTGTCAGCATCGCACCGAGCGCGGCTGCGGCATCCACGGGAACCACCCGGCAACGTGCAAGTCGTTCATGTGCCAGTGGCTGGTCGACCCCCTGATCGCCAGCGGCCTGCGGCCGGACAAGTCCAAGGTGGTGCTGGCTGCCGACGACGATGGTCGGCTGATCGCGCTGTGCGATCCCAACAACCCCCTGGCCTGGAAGCGCGAGCCGATGTTCAGCCTGCTCAAGCAGCAGGCGCGGGCGACCTGGATGACAAAGGCTACCGTGGTGGTGAAGGCCGGCAAGCGCGTCTGGATCATCACCCCTACGACCGAGATCAGCCTGGGCGAGATCGACGAGCGGTCACCCTACCATATCTTCCAGAACCCGGACGGTACGGCACGGGTCGAGGTGCTTCCGCCGCCACCCATCGAGGACGACGTCAGAAGCTATGTGGAAAGCCTTCACAAGGCGACTCCGGGCCGCCAGACCTGAGCCCCGCGGGGCCGGTTCGTCTCGGGAAGAGAATGGTCGGAGCGACAGGATTCGAACCTGCGACCCCTTGACCCCCAGTCAAGTGCGCTACCAGGCTGCGCCACGCTCCGACACCTTTTACGACAGGCCG
>Ga0247843_1005992_pt1 | contig 16295 bp, 13 predicted proteins | sample LaCruzMarch2017__FD_192420 | JGI IMG/M metagenome (GOLD analysis project Ga0247843, IMG submission 192420) | Freshwater microbial communities from meromictic Lake La Cruz, Castile-La Mancha, Spain - LaCruzMarch2017_8m | ecosystem: Environmental > Aquatic > Freshwater > Lake | place: Spain... | reverse complement strand
CCAAAGCCAAGATTAATTGCTCCATTTTTTAGCTGTACTCCAGCGCTCAACGAGAATGCACCGCCGCCACCTGTAGTGGCAATGAAATAAGAATCAACACCTAATACACTCAAGTTTGAGATTGAAGTGCTTGCGGTGAGCCCTGATTTGTAATTTACTTTTGTTTCGCCGGTATTTCCAAAACTAAATACACTCGCGCTGTTGCTTGCCATGTTGCCATAACCGTTTGCCGTACCAAAGTTCAGAGTAAAATCACCACCACCAGAGACACCACCAGCAGATAAGAATCCAATACCATTGTAATTCAATGTGAATGCTGTAACTCCTGATCCGGCAAAGAAATTAAAGCTACCATTGCCACCTGCTTGGTTGAGGGTATAAACATTGTTTGCTGAATTTGAGTTCGTAATTGTCAGTGCTGTGGTGCCACCGAGTCTTAGGTTGCCAGCATTGGCCGCGCTCAGAAAAATATTGTTAAATCCACCAATACCAGGACTAGCCGCACCAATGCCAACACTACCCGTCGTTCCTATAAAAATTTGTGCGGTAGATACTTGGCTCACACCCCCGCCAAAGCGGGAAGCAACTGAGAAATTAACTGTTTTAACTCCTTGTATGTTGCCTACATCAAATGATCCGTTTGCTCCATTGAAATTCAGGGTTTCTATTCCTACAATAGTATTAGCTGATTGAGCGAAGGCCTGATCAAGAATGAGAATGTCATTGTCATTACTTGAGGAGTCTGCAATTGTTGCAGCGCGAAATACGCCAATCTTAATTACATTGTTATTACCGTTAAGAACATTTGCAGAAGGGGTAAAACCAGGTCCACCAATACCGAATTCGGTTGTGTTAGCTGCATTTGTTAAAATTGCATTAGTGGCAATCTGATTAAATGTAAGACTAGTTGAACCATTAATGCTAATAAGCGTTTGAACTTGGGTATCAGTAGCTGCTTGCGTTGGGATCGTAGCGGTTGTTAGCACCGGCAGCAGGAAACTTCGACCAGCTGAAATTCCCGGTTCGCCAGAGTAAGCCAGGATGCCAGGGGTGCTGCCGTTGCTGCTAGCTGTCCATTGGCCTGAAGCGGTGATCTTCGAATCCAGAGCTACTTTGTCGCTGCCTTGGGCGCCGTTGGATATAGCCAATCCAACTTGTGCCAGGGTAACCCTACCTGCATTAAGTTCAGCCACCCAGGCATTCAGGCCGGCTGGCTCAGCACTGCGACCGAAGAGATTTAAGTAGAGATTGTTAACTTGCTGTGCATAAGTTTGCCCAGCAAAGGTAGAAGTGAACTCGGGTGCTGTTCCAAAGCTTTGTGCAATTTGTGTGAGGCTAGAAGTGGAGGTTAGCCATGAAGCCAGTCCACTCGGGTCAGCAGGACGGCCGAAATAAGCGATATAAAGTTGTTGGATCTGGGAGGCAGTTGCCATGGTGGGAATTAACTCCTTGTGTAATGGAGCGATTGTGGAGAACTCCGCAGCATGGCTGCGGCTAAGAACTGACAGTAGGTTGAATTCCTATTCTGTCAACACTTTGTGAGTGATGCCCAATTAAGGAAATCGCTTACAAAGACAGTTTATATTAGCATGAAGTACCTACATACTTTGCTAATTTATTTTCGCATTGTGCCGGTTCGCTGATAGCCCTATCCCCCTTGTGTATTGATGCTTCGCTACGGCTTCATGATTTCTGGTATTGATGGAGCTACGGCGGTGCGTACCTCGTATCCTTGGATTATTTTCCTTGAAATTCCTAAAAACCCAATCCATAGCAGAGATTTTTGTTGATTTAACCCCCTTGCTGCCCGGCGGGGCCAACGGTGGGGCAAAGCCTTTCGTGTTTGCCCTGCTTAGCCAGCTAGCCAAACGGCATCCTGAGGCTCGCTTCGTGGCGATTTGCCAACCAGCCTCCTTTGCAGAACTTAGGCCGCTTGCCAGGGCAAATCTTGTTTTCCGCTGCTTAAACGGGACGGATTCATCGCAGCGTTGGCTGGGTTCAAGGCGATTGGCCCGGCTACGTCAGCGTTTTTGGAAGCCACCCAGTGGTGCCATACCCGCCTCGGCCAAGCTTTTGTTTGCCCCCTTTGGCGCTCCCCTCCTCCACAGGAGTGGTTTGGCCATGGTTTCCACCTTTTACGACCTGCAGGTGGAGGTCTACCCTACTTTCTTCTCAGAGGCTGTTCGCTCAGAGCGGCGCCGGCATTTTGACCAGATCGCTGCAAAATCCACCCGCATCGCAGCAATTTCCGAATTTTCCCGTGAAGTCGCTATATGCCATGGCGTTGCTGCCGATCGGATCGTGGCAATTCCCATCCAATTGGCCCAGCATCGCCAAGGCTTTGCCGCAGCAGAGCCTCCCTTCCAGCTTGAGGCGCGCCGGTATCTGTTGTATCCGGCCAATTTTTGGCACCATAAAAACCACGAGCTTCTCTTCACCGCCTTTGCCATGGCTCGCCAGCAGGGCCTTGATCCCAGCATCCAGTTGGTTTGTACTGGTGATGGCGTTGATCGTTTGGAGCATTTATGCCACCTACGAGATGGTTTGGGCCTTACTTCAGCGCTGCTATTGCCTGGTTTTGTAAGCAATGGTGAATTGGAGGCCCTTCTTCAGCACTGCCTGGCCCTAGTTTTCCCCTCGCTATATGAGGGTTTTGGCATGCCCGTAATAGAAGCTATGGCCCGGGGGATACCCGTGGCCTGTAGCTCCACCACTGCCCTCGGTGAGGTGGCTGGGGATGCTGCCTTGCTCTTTGATCCCCGCAACCCCCAGCAAATCAGCAATGCCATGTTGGCTCTGGCCGCCTGCACCCCGGGGCAGCGGCAGGAGTTGGTGGAAAAAGGCCTGCAACAGTCGCAGCGTTATCAAGATGCTGGGCGCATGGCTGATCAATACTGGGAGCTGTTTTGCGAAGCCCTCACCCCATGCTGATCAGTGTGGTAACTCCTTCCTACAACCAGGGGGAATTCATCGGCCGAACCCTTGCCAGCGTGGCGGATCAGAGCTATCCGGCCTTTGAACACCTGGTTTTTGATGGGGGTAGCAAGGATCAAACAGTGGATGTGCTCAAGGCCTCCAAACGACCGCTGCAATGGGTAACCCGGGCTGATGGTGGCCAAGCAGATGCGGTGAACCAGGGCCTTAAGGCTGCCAGCGGTGAAATCATCGCTTGGATCAACTCCGACGACATCTATTACCCCGGTGCCTTTGAGCGGGTGGTAGCAGCTTTTGCTGCAGATCCAGAGCTGGATGTGCTCTATGGCCAGGCCGATCACATAGATAGAGAAGATATCCCCTTCGAGGCCTATCCCACCACCGATTGGGATCCAGAATTGCTGCGGCAAACTTGTTTTATCTGCCAACCAGCTCTTTTCTTCCGTAGACGGGTGATAGAAAAGGTGGGGTTGCTTGACGCTGACCTAAACTATTGTATGGATTACAATTATTGGCTGAGACTTGCTGATGCTGGTTGCCATTTTAGCTATTTAAAAGAAAAATTGGCTGGTTCCCGCCTCTACGAGGACAACAAAACCATGTCTAATCGTCCAGCGGTGCACTGGGAAATCGCTGATATGTTTAAGGCCAATTACGGAAATGTGCCGCTTCGTTGGATTTTTGCCTACGCCCACCACAAAACCGCGGATCACATTGATCGTAGCCAGCAGCCTTTTCGGTTTAAGCTATTTCTTTATATACGCATCTTGCGTAGCCAATGGCGCTGGAATCGTCGCTTAGGTATCTCTGCGTTGTCAGAGCTGCGTAGACCTAAACATCTTCAAGCTTCTGCCGCGGCCTCTTCATAGAGGCTAAGTAGTTGGGCTGAGCTTTGCTGCCAGTTAAAGATTTCTGCACGAAGTTTTCCAGCTTTGCTCAGTTGCTCACGTTTTGTTGCATCCGTTGACAACTCCTCCATCGCCCCTACCCACGCTTGTAAGTCGTTTGGATCCAAGTTAATACCAGCTTCACCTACAATTTCAGGAAGAGAAGTGCTATCAGAGCTAATTACCGGAGCCCCTAGGCCCATTCCTTCAAGTACAGGTAAGCCAAAGCCCTCGTAGTGGCTTGGATATAGGTTGATCAGGCAGTTGCGATAGAGCCAATCTAGTTCGGCATCACTCACGTAACCAAGTAAATGGATATCACTGCTCCATGGGGATGATTCGATTTGTTTGTCAAAATCTTCCATCATCCAACCCTTTCCACCGGCCAGCACAAGGGGGACTGCAGCCCCTCCTTTGCCTCGGTAGATGTTGTATGCCTCCACAAGAAAGGCTTGATTTTTGCGAGGTTCAATTGTTCCCACCGATAGAAAGTATGGCGTGCCGTCTTTAAAAATTTGTGATTTTGGTTGGCTGGGTTGCTGGTTAAATCCTGGTTGGCCAAATCGTGAGGCCGGATATATCACCCTGACTCGATCTCGATCTACATGGGGAAAGTGTTTCAGGAAGGCTCGTTTAGACGCCTTTGAGATCGCCACAAACCAATCAGCCTTTAAGGCCGCATTAAGTACTCCGGTCAAGCAGCCTATGCGATTTGCTTCCGTGGTCCATTCTGGATGCTCACTGAAGCTCATGTCGTAAAGGGTATATACCAAAGGTATGTTGAGCGACCAGGATGGACACCAGAAATTGTTTGCATGAATTAAATCAAAACTATTTAGTAGATGTGATGTCTTCTGCTGATTCTGCCAGAATGCTTCTGCTTGATTTCGTTGTAAATGTCTTGGACCATAGCCCACTCCTTTATTTATATGCGGAAAAGATACTGCCATGCTTGGGTCGTGGTAGAAATCTCCAAAACTAGTTAGCAGGGTGAATTGATTACTTGAATTGCTAGCCAAAAGCCCTTCAATCAAGGCTGCTGCATAAAATCCACAACCTGCCTTGTGGGGTCCAGTTTGGCTCACATCAAAACCAATCTTCATTTCTTTAGCCCTGGTAGATTTTCGGGTAATTCTATAAAATGACTCCATATTTTGCAGCGTAATATTTCAACAGACTTTTCAAAATAACGTTTTAGAAATCTTTCTCGAATGCCAAGCTCTTTGTTGATTGCTTGTAATTGTTCCACGCCTCTAAGAATTGAGCTTGCTTGGGAGGTTCTGCCACCACTTGCCATACCTATCACAAGTTCTGGAGTTGTTTCGATCATCTCCTGTAATTCTGGGTCTAACAAAAGGGCTTGCATTAGCAAGTAATCAGCTGAATCAGGATAATCTATATTGAAGCCATTGCGTTTATATAACGAGGAAAGAGCTATAAAGCCAGGATGGGCAACATGAAAACCCTTCTTGCAGGCGTCCCTCCAGGTAATTCCCTTACTGCTGGGATCATCCACCGGCCATCGACGTATGATTTGACCATTGTCAAGTTGAAATATAACTACACCCATTATGAGTAGTGCAGCATTATTTTCTATGCCGTGCCTCAGCAAGTTTGCATAGGTCCTTGGTTTAAGGATAAAGTCGTCTGCATTTAGGACATGGCAGAAATGGCCTTGGGCCTGAGCCAGACCAAAATTCATAGCTTGATATATTTGTAGACCTGGTTTTTGTATGAGCTTGCACCAATCGTTTTCTTTGCAGAATCTCTGCACATAATCAACTGTAGTATCAGTGGAGCCACCATCGATCACCCACTGCTCTATTTCGATCCCCTGATGCCTCAGGGTTAATGCAGATTGCAGAGTGCGTGGAAGGGTGCTGGCCGCATTAAGGGTAGGTGTTATCAGAGAAACTAGAGCTTGCAAAGAGCTTTACCCAAATGAGCCAGCGATTAATGTATAGTATCATTGAATTGATTTTAAGTAAATTTAGTATCCATGGGTTTGGGGCCGCAACGATTGTTGAGTAATGAAAAGAATCAATTCCAGATTCCTTTGCGGGTGGGTTTTGATCGGCAAATTTTTGCTTTTCAGCCCCAAGGAGGTATTTCCCGCTATTTTGCGGAGCTTATTTCTGGCTGCAATTCACTTGATGATTTGACTGCTGTATGCGCATTTCGATTTCATCGAAATATGCATTTAGATGCGCAAAAGCTGGCGAATGTGAGGAGTAATCAGTTTCTTCGTTTGGTGCCAAAGATTGGTGGGTTCTGTAAATCAAGATCCTGTTCACTTCTAGAACTGGATATAGTTCACGCTACCTTTACTTCGGGTAGCCCTTATCAACTTAGAAATGCAAAGTTGGTATGCTCATTGTTTGATATGATACCAGAGCGCTATCCCCTTTTGCTGCCTAACCGTAATCCCCATTTAAATAAATTTGAATGGTTTGAGCGCTCAGATCTAATTCTTAGCATTAGCAATTCTGCTGCTGATGATATGTCTTTCTTTTTACCTAAGTTAAAAACGCCGATTAAAGTTATTCACCTTGGCACCTCGATTCACAATATCGCGCCTAGCTTTTCAGGCCCAATTGAATTCCCCTTTTGGCTCTACGTTGGCAAGCGAGTTTTTTATAAGAACCTCCAGACTTTACTTATTGCTCTTTCACGTGCACAGATTAAATCTTTACCACATTTAATCTGTGCTGGCGGCAAACCTTTTAATAGACAAGAACTTGATCTTTTGAAAAAGTTAAATCTTGAGCATCAAGTTCACCAGTTGCCTGTAAATGATTGTGAGTTAGCCTGGCTATATCGCAATGCAGAAGCTGTATTAGTGCCATCGATGGCTGAAGGATTTAGTTTGCCACTTATTGAAGCATTTGCGTGTAACACTCCCGTGATTTGTTCCGACATAGAGGTGCACCGAGAAGTTGGAGGCGAATTTGCTAACTTTTTGCCTGGGCTAAACAGTAACGCCTGGGCGGATTTTCTTAGCAGTACGTCAACTAGTTGTCTAACTAAGCCAAAGCAAGCCTTGGGTAGTCATAAATACCAGATTTTACTTGATTACTATTCCCAAGCTCGTATCTTAAGTGAACACGTTTTGGCTTATCATATGCTGTCTTCATAGAAGATCGTGTTGGTTTAGATGGAAGAGAAGTATTCGATAAGAAGTCTAATAACACCATCCACATCCTGGCCAGCAAGCCAGCCATTGTCTTCTTTCATAGGCATAGGATTTCCAACGCTAATTCGAATTTCAGAAGGCCTCTTAAGGCTATTAGTTATTTCAACATGATTGTGCCAATCAAGATTTAGGCTTGCGAATACATGCTCAACAAAATACTCTAGAGTAACCATTCTTCCTGTGCATATAACGTGATCACGTTGTTTTTCTGACCTTAATATTAGCTTCATTGCTTCTACATATTCCTCTGCCCATCCCCAGTCGCGAGACACAGATAAATCTCCAAGTTGTAGGCGAAAGTCTTTTTCCTGTTGGCAGCGTAATGCCCCCTCTACAATCTTCCTGGTTACGAAGTTTGCCCCACGGTAGGGTGATTCGTGATTAAATAATATGCCAGTTATGCAGCGTAGACCATAAGCTTGGCGATAAACTTGTACAGTGTTGAGGCTTGCATCCTTTGCTATTGCGTAAGGACTTAATGGTTTTCGTTTTGAATGGATGTCAGCAGGAAGTAGTGTATCGCCAAATATTTCGCTGCTGCCAGCAAAATAAATTGGTTTATCGTAGCTTGCAAAACGAGCAACCTCAAGTAGGTTAACGGTGCCATTTATAATGCTATTAAATGTATCTACCGGCTGTTTGAAGGATAGCGCCACAGACGATTGTGCCGCCAGATTGTAGATTTCATCTGGTTGTTGGTTATTTATTAGTTCTAGTATTTCTCGAAAATCACAGATGTTGGCTGTTGCTAATTCTACTGCCCCTTCAATTTTTAATTTCTTGTGCGAGCTTAGATTTGGATTGCTAGATCTTGATACTCCAATTACTTGAACATCTTCGGCCAGTAATGAGCGGGCTAAGAGAGACCCATCTTGTCCGGTGCATCCGAAAATCATTGCCTTCATATTACGTTCCGTGACTTGAAATGATTGTTTGAATGATAATAGTTTGTTTATTTGGTAAGGCTTATTGGCATGATATTTGGGTTTTTACTGCTTTGGCTTAATAAGGCTTTCTCCTTGCGGTTGGGCCTTAATCAGTACTGGAGAAGTAATCCTAAAGCGTAGTCTCCAGAGCAGTTCATGTAATTCTACTTCATAGCCATGGATTATTCTCCAACTATTTTTCTTGACTGAAATTTCCTTCTAGCTGGAAGGAATGCATGACAATGTATTTTTAGTTACATAGCCAGCTTTTTCCGTCAGCTAGATTATTTGTTGAATTTATATTTCAGCCAGTCAGTTACCTGTCTGATTGGTTTTGTAATAAGCCAGGTTGTACTTTTAAGTGTTAAATCTAGTTGTAACTCTGCTTGAGCTTGAGCTTGTTCAGCCTCACTTACAAGTGAGCTGCATTCTGAACGTGTAATTCTTAGTTTTTCAAGAGCATCAACTGCAAGTAGTCTGTGGCCTTCAATAGAGGACGGAGAAATTCCATCTAGGCAGTTTACAGGTAGTTGAAAGTATTTTTGTAGATCCCTGCTATTTTGTTCTGCCCACCATTCATTTAGCCCATCAAAAAATATTTTGCTATATTTCTTCTCTACCATGAAAGAGCCTATGGCTTGATTGTCTTCTCGCAGTTCATTTGTGTTTGCTTTTGTTGCTTCTATTATTACTAGCTTGGGTCGAATTAATGTGAATGAGAAGCTTCGTAATACCTGAAGCTCATGTCCTTCAGCGTCTATTTTTAAAAAATCAATTTCTCTAATATTTTTTGCAGAGCATACATTGTCTAGGCTATTAACCTCAACTTTTATTCTCACTGGGTTATGTCCTTGTTTGATAAGCTCATTTCTTGCTGATTCACCAAATCCAGCCAGTCCGATTGCGTCTGTTGTGGCAAAAAAATCTAATGATGTGTCTTCCGCTAAGCCAATAGCGATGTTTAGATTGATATCTTCCGGCCTCATAATTTCTAATTGCTTAAAATATTCAGGCTGCGGTTCAATGTTTACTCCTCTCCATCCGTTTAGGTAAAGTTTGTATGTTACTGAGTCGATAACTGGCTGCTCGGCTCCCACGTCTACGAAAAAACCACTTTTACTGGTTCCAAAGCATCTCCATAAATAGACATCCTCGAAATTTTGCGCATAAAACATGCTCGGGTTTGCATCAGCTTGCTGAGGGGCGCTATGGTTTTCAGGTAAACGTGCATTAGGTGCATCTTTTATCTTGTTAGTATCAGATTTCTGCAATATATTTGCTAGATGAGAGGCAGGGCTAGGAAATAGGCTGTTATTCTGCCGATTGTAGGAAATATTGACTTTGAACGGTTTGTCAATATCTGCAAAACTAGCGGCAATTAGTCCGTCGCCGCTGTAGCTTTCATGCACATCATGTTCAGCAATTATTGAAGCACCATATTTTTCTAGTAATTCTAGACATTTTTGGTGGATTAATGGGTCTCCAGTTATTTCATATGAGTGAGTTGAAATAATGATAAAACGAATTTTGTGAGCTTTGATAAGGTCTATGCAATTCAGTAGAACCTCCAGCTCTGCTCCCTGGGTGTCGCAGTGTAAAATATCTAAATATTCTATGCCACCTTCGTTCATTATTTCATCTATCTTGTATCCTCTGCGTTGAATATTTTCCCCATTTTCGGCTTGAAAATCTACTAATTTCCCGTTGCTATTGCCAGCGAAGCCAAGCAAGAATTGTGGATATAAATCATTGAGTGTTGCGTTAAACTTGCCAACTTTAAGATGGTTCTCATCTGGCTCTAGGCAAAAGGCTTTGCGTTGAGCCGGTGCTCCTTTTAAAAACCATAAGGAGTAATATGACCAAAATGATCCTAGTTCTATCATTGTTGCTTCTGGATTTAACCTTTCTAATACTTTATGAAAAATCAGCTCTTCTTGAGGTTCATGATGTCCTTTTAATCTTTGGATTATTTCCTCCATCCAGGCATCGTGATAGCCCCGAGCTTTTACCCTTAGGCCATTGTGCATAAGCTGATATGCCTCAATGGCGTTTATTGATGTTATGGACCCGGCACCAATTACCTTGGGGATTTGATCGCTATCCGTACAGCTACAGGTCATTTCTATGCGATAGCGTACATCTTCACTTTTTGTCATATTTTCACTGGAGCCCCCCAAAGTATTTTTGTCCATGAGCTTGCTTTTTGGGCGTGGTAGATAGATTTTATACTACATTTTCATCTAGTGCTAGTGCTGTCTCTGTCGCCCTGCTAAATGGAAGTTTTATTTTGCTATCGCCTGTCTTGGATTCTTGTTGATATTGCAATTGACATTTTGCTTATATTCTAGTTGTTCCTTTCCATTTCCCCTTGGCTTTTGTTTTTATTTGTTTCTATCTGATAACATTAATGAATTGCCACGCTATTGACGCTCGGCTTTCATATAACTTCATGATTGAATTTGGCGTTGTTACTTTCTTCGGTTTCTGGTATTAATATAATTTGTTCAGATTTTGTTTGATTATGCATGAAGTGCCATGAGTTAATACAACTGACAAGGATATTTTGGCTTCTTAAGCATGTATAAAGTTTTGGTTTTCTTCTCACTCTTTTTTGTGCCTTGAATATTATTTTGGCGCCTGGGTTGAGTTTCTTGGATTTTTCTTCAAGGGGTAGACCTTGATTCGTAGGCTTTCTTGTCTTGCAGGGAATTGGCCTCATCCACCCAGCAAAATTGAACATCTAGCTGTTTTTGCGGCTTTTCATGGGCCTGAGGTTACCCTTTTTAATCTTGGCTACGTTAACAGCCTCAAGGAGGCTGGATTTCAGGGTATCTATATTAATAATGCTCCAATTTCGCCTAACAGCGCAGAGAGATTTTGGCCCCTTTGTTTTGCTGTACTCCAATAAATTAACCTAGGACAGGATTCTGGCATTTATAAGCATGCTTATCTATGTCTTAGGTATTTTGGCTGGCTTCGCTCTGTAGAGTAGTTGCTTTTTGCAATCATAGTTTGCACTTTCTTGGTGGGGAAGCGGGAACAAGCTTTTTTTGTTAATTACTCAATTGCTTTCCTCAGGGGCACCTCGAAAAAAGAGCCTTTTCCTAGCTTTAGTCGCTCATAAAAAAATGCCTTTCGGCAAATGTTAATCATGCAAGCTCTCCCAATAGTGAAAAAGAATTATAGTTTATGTAATTTTATTAGTTAATTAAATGCTGGCCAATGAATTACTTGAAAGATATAGGTAGCGCAAGAAATTAAATGTAAGATTTTTTAGGCTCCACCAAGCCTTATTCTTTTTAAGCCCGATTTTTCTTGTAAATTTGCCTCCCATTGATGTGGCAAAACAACCAAATACATGTTCTACTCGAGCTCGAGTTTGAGACCTAATAGAATTGCGCTCTGTTGCAGCTGCACTTAGAGGATGATTTCTTGTGCCCTTCTCGTGGATCCTATTTTCAAATCCAGCTAAGCTAAGTAAATCTTTAAAACGCTCGCCAGAATATGCAGAATCTGCCCATACATAATCATCTTGATTTTCAGGATCTAAGAGCATTGGAAGCATCTGACTATCGTGAATATTTGCAGGTGTAACTACAAAACGTCTGATAAATCCGTGCTCAGCATCAATGCAAATGCTGTTCTTATAACCATAGTGATTGATATCATTTTTTTTAACCCAACGTGCATCCAAATCCTTTTGCTGCAGTCGCTTTGGGCTTTCATTCCATCCATCTGGTAGGCGATTCGCCTTTATCTCTTTATTCTTTTCCCGGCTATTGCGCTGCTTTGTGACAGGAACAAGTGTGGCATCAATGATTTGTCCACCACGGGCTTCTAATCCTTGATCTCTTAGGTAGTTCTCAAACATTTCAAAAAGCTCATCTATTACATTTGCCTTACGGAGACGCTCTCTAAAAAAAGCCACTGTAGTTGCATCGGGTATATCATTCATTACGCCCAAACCAACAAATTCTTCAAACGAACGCCTATCATTAACTTGAAACTCAACCTCCTCATCACTCAGGTTAAAAAGTTGCTGGAGAACCAGCATTTTAAATAAAATAAGAGGATCAATTCTTTTACTGCCACTATTGCTCTTGCGCTCTTGACTGTAACCCTTGTTAAGTAATGGGCAAAATGCTTCCCATGGAATTGATTCCGAAAGGCAGGTTAGAACAGGCTTCTTATTTTCGAGCTTTGATACTCTTTCTTGTTCGTCCCAGAAATCTTTTTGGCCCATTGGCAACAGTAAATTATCTCAGAGCATTATAACTCAAATCAAATCTCTTTTGGATCTTTATCAATTTTTCGAGGTACCCTCAATTAATTAGCCAGTTATTACAGTGAATTTTTTTTTCCAGTCCTGGAAGTATGTGTAAAGCTTTTTTGCTGTTGTGCGATCTGAGGTATTTAATATGCCTCTGTTTCATAAATTTTGGAAGGGTTATTTGCCGCTTAGTCATCGTTATCGTTTGATTGATAATGGCAGGTGCGTTTGTTTCTCCGAATTCTAAATAATTTTTCATTTAGGATTCTGTATTCCCCTTCTGATCTTTGAAAATTTGCATTAATGGCACTTGCGAATAAGAATTCTCCTGTTTTCCTAGGCTGTTTATTCCAAATTCTTGCCATGGGATCCTCGATGATATTCGCGTCGTATCTTCCACTTAAGCGCCATTCAATTATAATTCATGTACTATTTTTATTGTTTTAATTTTGACATTTAATAGCATTATTTTCTGGGATCAGTTGATTGTCTTGATGGGAGTTCTTGAGGGTGCAAATGTAAGCCATTTCTGTACTTTAATGTTTTCTGCTTCCCTCGGCGCGCCTTTTATTAAGAAAGATATTTGCAGTCGTATTGTTTATACTTTTGATAAGGTTAGTCAGTTTCTTGTTTATTTTTTCGTGTCAACATAGGGGCCTCCAGTAGTTTATTGAATGAAATTATTCCCTTCTTTGAATCCCAGGGTGCATATGTTTCTTATTGTTTCAGGCCGAGGCTTGCTTTTAGAAAGGATTTGTTGAATCGTGGTTTTGGGATACCCAGGAACCTGCTTCCAAACTATGGCAATCGTTGAGTTCTGGATTTGAAAATGGAAATTGAACGACCAAACCCTGCTTTCTCTTCTCTTTATGACTTGGGTGAAACATCCAAATTTGTAAAATCAGATCTTTTAATCGTTGCCTATCGTTCTTGCAATTCTGATGTGCAGGCCTTAGCTAACTCTCTAGCTAGACTAACCTACCTTGTGGATGTTTGACCCGTTGCTTCATTCAGCATTTTTAATTCAAAAAAATATTGAAAACCTTGGCTATGGCCGAGCTGCCAATCTTTTGTTTAAGGCTCTCCACCAGCCGGCCCCCGGGTGGCGGTGCTAAATACCGATCTGCACTGGCTAGCCTGGCAGCTTTGAAACCATCTTGATTTGGCTCGCATCCCAGCCCGATGTTGTGGCTGCGGTTCCTCAAATTCTCAGTCCCTCGGCGTAATTTGAGCGTCCCGCCAAATGCGCCCCAGTGGCTTAATCCCGCCTTGATGCCCGTTTCAAGATGGATGATCAAGACTTCAATATCATCTATGGAGTTTCTTAACTCAGTGGTTGTTGTTTTCTTGTGCATTCCCATGCAGCGGTAGTTGGTTTTGGTCAGGCTTATTTTCTATATTTAGGGGTAGCAGACCTAACGAGGCGGCTAAGGCTCCTTGGCCGATGCCTGCACCCTCCCATAGCTGCAGTACCCATCGCTGGGGCCGTGCCAGCCGCCACAGTGTTTGGATAACGCTTATGAATTTCTGGAGTGCGTTTATCTGTTTCCTCCGCTGGGTTTCAGATTTTGGAGTTGATGGAGCTTCCACCGCTGCTAGCGCTAATTTTGCCCCTGCATAGGCCCCAGCTTGACCACCTGGAAGTTTTTCTGGCCTCCCTGCCGCTAGATCAGCCAGAGCTGTAAATACTGGTAAGTATATATCCTTTGCCTTCTTTACCAGGTGTGAATCTTTATTCCTGGCTATCTAATTGGCGTTAAGGAGCAAGTTGGCAAAATGTGGAGAATCCCGGGCCCTATGGAGTAAACGCACATGTTTACTTTTTACAGAAAATGGCCCGGGGGACTTGGCTTGCTCAGGTTGATCAGGATGATCGCTGGCAACCAGCCCGCTGACTGAATATGAAAGGACAATTGCAGGATCCCAAAAGTCAACTTCAACAATTGCTTTTGGCTGGCAATCCACAATTTGCAACTCTGATTTGGAGTGGTTAGCGGATCCCCTTACACGTTTCTCACTGCAACCATTGCTTAATACCCCTTTGGGTTTGCTGTGGCTAAGGGCCTTTGCTTTTAATCCCGTGCCTGGTTGCTGTTGTTTTTACAGCAGGCCCTGATCGAAAGGCTTGGTTGGCTAGCACCGCAGCCTGTAATTCGCTGTTGTGATCACCAAATTAGGCTTCGGGCCCTTGTTTCGCCCCATTGCGTTGTGGAAGCGTTGCAGGGTCCAAGCGTGGAGAGGCGTCGCTATGAGGGATGCGTTTCAGGATCAAAACTTGTTTGGCTTGCACTGCTCATAGATCGTTGCCGTTTACTCGCAGCCTTGGTTTGCTCTTACCTGCGCAGTTAATATCAGGTGCTTAACTTGTGATCTATTTGGCAGAGCCCGTTGCCGTATTCCAAAACGCAGAATTGGAAATACCGATTCACTCCAGCTCTTTGCGCACTTTAAAGCGCAGCTTGCTATCAGGTTTAACAGGAGGCCAGTTAGCCCGCAGGGGCCGCAGCCTACGGGTGAGAGCGCTTGATGGCCTTAATCTCACAATTAACCAAGGCGACCGTTTGGCTTTAATTGGCCACAACGGAGCCGGTAAATCTACATTTTTAAGGGTGCTTGCTGGCATTCTCACTCCCACTGGCGGCCACTGGCATTTGCCCAAGCCATTTACGCCTCTAATTGATAAATCTTTTGTAGTAGAACCTCAACTCAGTGGGTTCCAAGCTGCTAAGGCTCATTACCTACTACATACCAATGCCTTAGCTGGTTTTGATGCATTTCTCTCAGATGTGGCTGATTTTTCTGAATTAAACGATTTTTTACATCTGCCGCTTCAGGGATATAGCGATGGTATGAAAACAAGATTGTTATTTGCAATGCACACATATTTCAGTCACGATTTACTTGCGCTTGATGAGGGGATTGGCGCGGGAGATCGCGCTTTTGTAGATCGAGCAGCGCAGCGATTAAAACATTTCCTCTCATCTTCTGGTACTCTAGTAATAGCATCTCATAGTGAACCAATGCTGCGCTCCTTCTGCAGTAATGGTATCGTTTTTGTTAAAGGCACTATCGTATATTCTGGTGATATCAATCAGGCACTTATCTATTATCAGAATTCCGTTGAGCAACTCCAACATGCGTGAATTGTTGTACCCAATTCGCACTTTTAGGGCTTGGTGGTATTCAGCTTCCTTGCGCACTCAGGCGCGTTTTCGGCGCACCTTGCTTGGCAGCAGCTGGCTAGGTATTTCAAATCTGTTAAGCGTAGTAGTGCTGGCTTTTGTTTATGGAGTATTGCTAAAAGTTCCCAACCCAAAGGAATATTTTCTATATATAGCTGTTGGTTTAACGGTGTGGCAGTTTATTTCTACAATAATCAGCACAGCTCCTACGCTATTGCGAGATCACAAGGAAAAACTTCTTAATACAACAATTCACCCAATATTTTATTTTTTAGAAGAGTGGGCTTTCCAGATTCAAACTTTTCTACAAGCTTGGGCAATTATTATTGTGGTATTAGCTATCTTTGTGCAACCAAGTTTGTTATGGCAGGGCATTTTTATAGCAGTTTTGCCCATAATTAATCTTTTTCTATTTTGTATAGGCGTTCAGATATTTTTTGCTCTTGCGGGTTTGTTATTCCAAGATTTATTTCAGGTTATACCGATGATGCTGCAGCTTACTTTCTTGTCATCTCCGGTATTGTTTAGTAAGGTTAATTTGGGCGATCATCAGTGGATTGCCGATTGTAACCCACTTTTCTTAATTCTTGCCCCCGTTCGTGAGGCGGCAATTGCAGGGAATGTGGCAATTCTCCAACAGCTAATGATTCTTTTCGCGAATCTTGTGGCTTGCGGCTTCCTGGTGCTCGGGTTGGGGCGCTGGCGCCAATGGATTGTTTTTAACCTATGAATGGGCGCCCAGATTATGTTGTATAGTTAGGCAGGCTTAGACCAAGTGCGGATGTAGCTCAGTGGTAGAGCATCTCCTTGCCAAGGAGAGGGTCGAGAGTTCGAATCTCTTCATCCGCTTTTGATATCTGTTATTTAGTTCCATTTTGTTTGCAACTTTCTATTTATTATCAT
>Ga0247843_1005990_pt1 | contig 16299 bp, 12 predicted proteins | sample LaCruzMarch2017__FD_192420 | JGI IMG/M metagenome (GOLD analysis project Ga0247843, IMG submission 192420) | Freshwater microbial communities from meromictic Lake La Cruz, Castile-La Mancha, Spain - LaCruzMarch2017_8m | ecosystem: Environmental > Aquatic > Freshwater > Lake | place: Spain... | reverse complement strand
TTTCTGATGCTCCCCTTCATGCGATACTGCTGCTGCATCATGGGCAGCACCTTCAGTACTATGCGTTGTTTTCTTCTCCACAGTATGTTCTGTTGCTGTGTGTTTCTCATGATTCCGGATTTGAACAATTCCAATTCCTGAAAGCAGAATACCAATAGCAAGCAATACCACACTAATCATTTTTGATCGTGAGGTAAACTCAAATTTCTCCTGTACTATCTCTATATGATGATGATGTGCCATTATTTAATTCTTTTTTGTTTTATCGCCCGTATTGGTAGAATCCGTTGCCGCAACAGCAGGTTTTGCTCCGTCGGCTAGGCTAAGTTGCTTGACATAATTTACCACCATCCATCGTTCTGTTGGGTTCAGTAGGTGTTTATGAGCTCCCATCATGTTCTTTCCATAGGTAATAACATGGAATATTTTACCTTCAGAAAGATTTTGAATATAAGCATCCTGATAATTTGGAAATGGAGGTTTGGCATATTTTCCTTCTGTAATTACAGGGCCGTCATTTTTACCACCTTTTCCATGGCAGCTCCAGCAATAGATATCATATAATCGCTTGCCTTCGGCCAAATTTATTTCAGTTTTTGCAACTGGATTAACATTGCTTACTGACATATCGTAACCTTCCGGTGAATCGGGAATGTTGTAAATATAGTCGAGCTTACCTCGAGCTATGGTTCCTTCAACTGGCAAACGCATTGTCATTCCATTCGCATTATATTTCATATGCCTGATTTGAGTGTAAGGCTCATACCCTTTAGAAACATACATATCCGGTGCATATTCAATTCCGGTGTTTTCTCCTTCACTTTTGCACGAGTAAAGGCCAATTGATATAGAAATGATGGCTATAAAATTAAATAACTTAGACATGTGCACCTCCTTCAATTAAAAGTTCTTCAGCATATTTACCTTTGTAATCATGAATTTCAGTCACTTCATTATGTTGTAAAATACTAATGAGTTCTGAACGTTTGTCATTATCAAGTTTGTCGGCATCAAAAGCAATCAATAAATGATCATCTGTTTGACGTATATCCAAAATATCTGGATTAATTCCATGACCCATTTTATTTCGAAGAAAAAACAAAAATGCCAATCCGAATGCGGTACAAAGAATGGTGCATTCAAAAGTTACCGGCACCATGCTGGGTAACATGTGATAATCGGAAGGCTTGCCACCTATATTCATAGGCCAATCAAACACCATCATATAAAACTGAAGGAGTAAGCCTAAAGAAAACCCTGTTAATCCACACAAAAATGCAGCTATTGAAAGGCGGGTACGGCTTATTCCCATAGCTGTATCTAAGTGATGAACCGGAAAAGGAGTGAAACAATCGAAGATTTCGAACCCTTTTTTTCTGACATCTTCTACTGTATGAAGGAGTTTTACCTCATCTTCAAACACCCCAAAGATTAAATTGCGTTTATTTATTGACTTGCTGAAGCAAAACATATTATTCTCTGTTTTTAATAATTCCCTTAACCTCTGCCATATTTATTATGGGTAAAAAACGGCAGAACAAAAAGAAACATGTGAAAAATAAACCAAAGGTTCCAATAAAAATCCCAACCTCTACCCATGATGCGGAATACATAGCCCAAGATGATGGAAGATAATCTCTATGAAGAGAAGTAACAATAATTACAAATCTCTCAAACCACATTCCCACGTTTACCACCACGGACATAATAAATAAAAACCAAGGTGTAGTACGTGCCCATTTGAACCAAAATACTTGCGGAGCCAACAAGTTACAACTCATCATCGTCCAGTATGCCCACCAATACGGTCCAAAGGCTCTGTTCAAGAAGGCATATTGCTCATACTCAACTCCAGAATACCAAGCAATGAAAAACTCGGTGATGTAAGCCAAACCAACCATGGTTCCGGTTAACATCACGACTTTTGCCATGGCATCGAGGTGATTAATAGTTATATAATTTTGATAGTTTAAAACCTTACGAGCAATTAACAATAGAGTAAGCACCATTCCAAATCCCGAGAAAATAGCACCTGCTACGAAATAGGGAGGGAAAATTGTTGTATGCCATCCTGGTACAATGGATGTCGCAAAGTCCATAGATACAATCGTATGTACTGAAAGAACAAGTGGTGTAGATATACCAGCAAGAATCAAGGATACCACTTCATAGCGAGCCCATGTTCTAACTGATCCTGTCCAACCCATTGAAAAGAAGTTGTACCAGAATTTACGAGCTTTGGTTTTAGCACGATCTCTTACGGTGGCAATATCAGGAATCAATCCTAAGTACCAGAAAACAAGCGATACCGAAAAGTATGTAGATATAGCAAAAACATCCCACAACAGCGGAGAATTGAAGTTGACCCATAAAGAACCAAATGCATTTGGCAAAGGGAATACCCAATATGCTCCTACCCAAATTCTACCCATGTGAAACAATGGAAAAATAGCCGCACACATAACCGCAAAAATGGTCATGGCTTCCGCTGAACGGTTGATGGACATCCTCCACTTTTGTCGGAACAATAAAAGAATTGCCGAAATAAGCGTACCGGCATGACCAATACCAACCCAGAATACGAAGTTGGTAATATCCCAGCCCCACATTACTGTTTTATTAATATTCCATACTCCAATACCTGTCCACACTGTATAAAACAACGTAGCAAATAATATCAAGAAACAGAAAAAGGAAATGATAAATCCTATCCACCATGCTCGAGTTGGTTTGTTTTCCAATGGTCGGCAAATATCATTGCTTACATCGGCGTATGTTTTTTCTCCTGTTACCAGGGGGTGCCTTATGGCTGCATCTATTACTGACATTTATTTTTATGAATGATGTTCGGTTGATTTAATATTACTTTCCACATTTCGTATTTTGGTCATGTAAGCCACAGATGGTTTAATACCTATTTCCTCTAGCATATGATATGAACGCTCATTCTTATATAGCTTCGAAATTTCACTGTTAGGATCATTCATGTCACCAAAAACTATGGCATTGGATGGGCAAGCAGTAGCACATGCAGTAGTAACTTCTCCGTCACTTATCTTTCGGTTTTCACGCTTAGCAGATAATTTACCGGCTTGGATTCGTTGAATACAAAAACTGCATTTCTCCATTACCCCACGTGTTCTTACGGTAACATCTGGATTAATTACCATTTTACCCAAATCATTATTGAAATGATAATCAAAACGATCGTTATCATTATACCTAAACCAGTTGAAACGACGTACTTTATAAGGACAGTTGTTTCCACAATATTTAGTACCAATACAACGATTGTAAGTCATTTGATTTAAACCTTCACTGCTGTGGGTAGTTGCTAATACAGGACATACGGTTTCACACGGTGCATGTGAACAATGCTGACACATAACAGGGGCATGAACAACCTGGATATTATCGTAAACCGATGATTTTTGTTCATCAATATCATCCTCTTTAGATATATAACCTTCAGGGGTATAAAAACTATAATATCTATCAATACGAATCCAGTGCATTTCCCGACGCAATCGAACCTCCTCACGGCCAACTACAGGCACATTATTTTCTATATGGCAACTTACAACACAAGCACCACAACCTGTACAAGCATTAAGATCTATCGCCATACCCCATTTATGACCGGTAGAATAATCATATTCTTGCCATAAAGAAACAAGATCAATCTTATGTTCATTTCTAACATAAGGATTCTTTTTGTATTCAGCTAAGGTGGCTTCTCTTACAGAGTCACGACCCTCAATGGTATGATGCGTTTGAGTTTGAGCTAATTCGTAGGTATCTCCGGTTTTATCAATAGATATGGCCCCTGTAATGGCATAGGATAAGGTCCCATTCATCATTTTAAGGAATGGATATGCGTTTTTACCTAAATTGGTACCAACCTTACCTGATTGCGAGCGTCCATATCCTAATGCTATCGCATATGTACCTGATGCCTGCCCTGGTTGAATTAAAACTGGTAAAGACTCTATTTTAATATTACCAACTGTAACATTTACTAAGTCATTTTGCTCCAGTCCTTTTTTATCTGCCTCTGTTTTTGAAATTGAAACATAATTATCGTAACAAACTTTGGAAATCGGATCGGGAACCTCATGCAACCATGGGTTGTTTGCTCCGGCTCCGTCTCTTACTCCTACCTTTTGATAAAGAACCAATTCTGCTTCATCACTTTTTGGTGTTGATGCAACAATTTTACCAGCAACTTCTGTTAGACTTAATCCAAAAGATGGTACCGAAATTCCAGAAGTGCTTAAAGGGGCTAATACTTTCAAACCATCAGATGTTGAATCGCTTGCGGGCGCAGTTGGTTTGGCACCTGATGTATAATAAACACCATCATGGATGGATTGATTCCACATGGCCATATCGGGCCAATTGCTTCTAATAAAATCATAGGCATTGGCTTGTACAGTTGGCAAACCTGCCCAAGTCAAGATTGATTCTATAGACTGACGTGTATTAAATACAGGAGAAATAGTGGGTTGAGTAAAAGATATCAAACCAGTTTTAGGTTCGGCGTCTCCCCAACTTTCAAGAAAATGAGAATCTGGTGTTACATAACCAGCCAGGTTCGATGTCTCATCTTTTTGATCGGCGGTAGAAACAACAAGGGTTGCTTTTTTAAGGCCTTCAACAAGTTTAGTTGAATTATAATAAGAATACACCGGATTAGAATTAATAAATATAACTCCTTTCACTGTGCCTCCTGAAAGTTCATTAACAAACTTTTCAAAATCTGCTTCCACAAATTTCGATTGGTTGGAATAATTAGTCAGATCAATTGTAGAACCATAGTTGCCCAACAACATATTGATTCCATTCACTAAATTCTGATTATCTACACTATTTGACTTTGATACCACCAAAGATTTTCCTTTAGCGTTAAAAAGGTCTTTAGCTGAATTTTTAATAGCATTCCCAGCTAACTCAGCATTTTGAGTTACCGGTAATTGCGCAGCTCCTGATAATTTTGCTATTTCATTATACAGAGAGATTAAATACATTCCCTCTTTTGAATCACGCATTGGCACTCTAACATCCGCATTCGAACCGGTTAATGACAAAATAGATTCAAACTGGTAGTGTCTGGATATGGTTCCTGCTTTGGGGTTTCTATTGGTTACCCACTGCTTGGTGTATTCTACGGGAGAAATCCAGGTTCCTAAAAAGTCGGCTCCAAACGATACTATTACATCGGCCTTATCAAAATTATAGGAAGGTATTACCCTCTTACCAAAAGATTGTTCGTTGGCTAGTAAAATTCCTGAATAAGAAATAGGATCGTATACAATCACTTCAGTGGTTGGATACTTTTGTTTGAATAAAGTAATGGCCTTATCAAAGGAAGGGCTATTTGAAGTGCCTGTAACAATTCGTATTCCTCCGTTGGACGAGGCTATAGCCGATAATTTACTTCTGATTTCATTATCAATTTTTAACCAGTCTTGCTCATCTTTTCCATTAACCAATGGATGCGCTAATCGGTTTATATCGTATAAAGACAATATGCTTGCCTGGCCAGTGGCACATAACGCCCCTTTTGATATCGGCGACAATTCATTACCGTCTAATTTTATTGGTCGTCCTTCTCGTGTTTTTACCATCACACCACAACCAGTATTACAACCACCACATGTTGAAGCGTAGTACTCTGGATTACCAGGGGTGATATTTTGTGGCTTTACTACATAAGGTATAGCATATTTAACAGGCGTTTTTTGACAGGCTGCCAAGGCTACCGCCGAAACACTAAATCCAAAAAACTTTAGGAAATCCCTGCGATTAGATGAAAGATCTAGATCCGTTGAATTTAATATTTCATCTAATGGCAATGCTTCATGAAATTCATTCCCCTGAGTTTGCATAAACTCCGGATGCCTTTCAACCTCTTCTATGCCTTTCCAGTATTGATTTTTTTGTTCCATTTTTTTTTCAGAGTTGAATTAATAATGACATTTACCACATTCCAAACCACCATTTTCAGCTACTGTATATACTGTTTTACCTTCTACTTTAAGGCGTTTATGAACCTCTTCATAATACTTATTGTTTGCTACATCCACGCTTTTTTCTTTATGACAGTTTATACACCAATTCATTTGTAACGTTGAAAATTGATATACTTTATCCATTTCCTGAATAGGCCCATGGCAGGTTTGGCACTCCACTTTTCCGGCAACGACGTGTTGGGAATGATTGAAATAAGCCAAATCAGGAAGATTGTGAATGCGAACCCATTCAATTGGTCGTTGTTTGTAGCCTGGTATATAGGCTTGATTTTCGGCATCCCAACCAATAGCTTTATATATTTTATCAATTTCAGGTGAAACCTTGTCGTTATATCGCTCGCGAAGTGTAATATACTTGTGGCAATTCATACAGGTATTTGCAGATGGAATACTTGCTTGCTTACCCTTTTCAACTGTAGAATGGCAGTATTTACAATCAATCTGTAATTTACCAGCATGCAATTTATGCGAATAATTAATGGGTTGTGTCGGGGCATACCCTTGTTGAACCCCTACTTCATGTCTTCCAAATTTATAGCCATATACAAAGGCTATCAAACCAAAGATGGTTCCAATAAGTAACGAGGTTATCGTTGGATTTAAGGTTTTAAGCCAAGGTTTTATGACCCTTTCGTAATTGCTCAACTCCTTCCCTCCGGGAACCTGCTCGTCAATTATTTTGTCTAAATGGCTTTTTACCCTATAAAGGAAATAAGCAATTACCAGAAACAATAAACAAAGGAGTAATACTATAACGAATGTAGTATCCGTATAAAACAAACTCGGTTTTGAATCCTGAGCTTCAGTAGCCGTTGTTTGCGCTAGGAGTGCTGAAGAAGATGCCAGCACCGAGACAAGTGCTACAATTTTTCTTCTGCTATTTAGATATTTAAACATATAAGATTCAACCTGATTTTTCGGGTGCAAATATAAGGGAGTAAACGATTGTGGTTTGTTTAATTTTTACACAAATCAAACAATTTAGAATTTATCTAAATAGAATTCAACAACTTCTTTGTCAATTAATTAGTTGAATAATTTTAATCCTTTCCCCTATATCCCGACTGTTTAAAATCTATGGTAGAAAGATGTGGTGTGACATTTAATTGTCTTCATCACACCGTTTTTAATTAAAAAGGTGCCTCATCGTCCAGTAACGCCATCATACTTTCAAATTGTTGGATCATAGCGGGATTTTTAAGCTTTTCGTAAGCTGAAATAAGATTTCGAATCATTCTCTTTAGAATATCAATATTTGAACATGGAAGAAAATACTCATCCCGTGGTTCAATATTCACTTGCTTTAAGAACACATAAAGGTTTTCTCGGGGAAAAACAGAACCTTTATTAAAAGGGTTAATATAGAATTGCACCCTGGCATCCGGTTCTGGCACCATTAATTTAGAATCATTTAGTCTGAGGGGTTCGGTATCCGTAAAATTTTCAAGATACCCCACAATAAAATGCTGGGGAAGGTTAATACCAAATACTGGCAGTCTCAACCTTTGGGCAACCAATGTATATATAACCGCCAAGGATATAGGATTACCCCTTTTGCGCTCTAATACTCTTGATAAGTATGAATTATCGGGGTTGTGATAATCTTCGTTGTCGCCTACAAACCGATGCACATCAAAAAAGACATAATTCAATATCTTAATTTTCTCAAATGATGTGAGGTCGTAATGCATTTCAAGCCATACATCCAGTTTAATTTTATCAATAAAATTATCTATAAACTGCCTGTCGATGTCGGGGTATTTTACCCTATTAATTAATAGAACCCCAGTAAGAAGATCGGTTTGACCATTTAACTTCCACTCTTTTAGTTCGGCAGTAAGGGTGTGGGAATGTATTCGTTTTATTATTTCATCCAATCGGCGCTGACGCACTTCACTTATATCATCCACATTCCAGTTCTGTTCCAAGGAGGGTATAATCTCGGGGCCAAGTTGAAAAAGTCTTTTTTCAACTTGGTTTACCACTTCTTCATCTGTATCATCAAGAAGCGATATCAGAGCCCTTATTTCAGAAACATTAATCAAAGTTATTATTTCTTTTTACCTCTAAACGCAGTTTTTGCTTTTGGATTGCTTTTAGTTTCGGCAATAATTTTTTCACATTCCTCAAGAGTGAGTGATTTCGGATCTACACCTTTCGGAATCTTAAAGTTTTCTTTGTTTTGGGTAAAATATGGTCCATATCTACCATTTAGCACCAAAATTCCATTGGGCAATTCCAAAATAAACTTTTCTGCATCGGCCTGGCGTTTATTTAGTATTAATTCAATAGCACGATCACTTCCTATCCCATAAGGATCGTCTTCCTTACCCAAAGAGTAATATTTACTATCGTGCTGAACATAGGGTCCAAATCTACCTATACCTACCTTCATAGGTTTTTCTTCAAAGTCGCCCAAGGTACGCGGCATTTCAAACAACTCCAAAGCTTCCTCAAGGGTTATGGTATCAATGCTTTGACCTTTCTTTAACTTGGCAAATACCGGCTTAACCTCATCGGCTCCATCTCCCACCTGAACCATTGGGCCATACCGTCCTATTTTAGAAAAAACAGGGCGTTGGGTTTTAGGATCTACACCAATTTCTCGCTCACCGGTAACTTTCTCCGAAATTTTCAAGGTTTTATCTACCGATTCATGAAACGGGTGATAAAACTCCTTTAACATCTTGGTCCAACTTTGTATCCCCGAAGCTATTTCATCAAATTCCTTTTCTACCGAAGCGGTAAAATTATAGTCCATGATGTGATCAAAATTCTTCATGAGGAAATCGGTAACTACCGATCCAATATCTGTAGGAAATAATTTATTCTTTTCAGCACCCGTTATTTCCGTTTTTGTTTCTGTATTTATTTTGCCGTCCTTTAACAACAATACTTCAAATTCCCTCTTTACCCCTTCTCTGCTTTCTTTAATTACATACCCTCTTTTTTGAATAGTACTAATGGTAGGTGCATAGGTAGAAGGTCGTCCAATACCTAATTCTTCCATGTCTTTTACCAAACTTGCCTCCGTATATCGAGGTGCCGCACGGGTAAATCGACGGGTGGCAGATATGTATAGGTTGGTTAATTTATCTCCGTTTTTTAGAGCAGGCAACAAGCCAGTGTTTTCATCATCGTCGTTATTGCTTTCATCTTTTCCTTCCAGATACACTTTTAAAAACCCTTCAAATGTTATTACCTCACCCGAAGCTACTAAGGTTTCTTTATTGCTGGTAATATCAATTCTTACTTCTGTGCGTTCTATTTTAGCATCGCTCATTTGTGATGCAATGGCACGCTTCCATATTAAATCGTATAATCTTTTTTGTTGATCGTCGTCACCAGCAGTGTGGTTCTCAAAATAGGTAGGGCGTATCGCCTCATGCGCTTCCTGAGCACCAGCACTTTTGGTGGTAAACTTTCTGGGATGACTATACTCCTTTCCATAGGCCGATATAATCTCGGCTTTGGATGTTTCTATAGCCAATTCAGAAAGGTTAACAGAATCGGTACGCATATAGGTAATATGTCCCGCTTCGTATAAACGCTGAGCCAAGGTCATGGTTTGTGAAACTGAATAACCTAGCTTCCTGCTGGATTCTTGTTGAAGTGTGGATGTTGTAAATGGGGCGGCCGGCTTTCTTGTCCCTGGTTTTACATCAACGGAATTAACAATAAATTCAGAACCAAGACAACTTTCCAGGAATTTTTGAGCCTGATCTATTGTTTCGAATCGGCGGGGTAATTCGGCAATGAACTTTTTATTTTTAAACTCAAATTCGGCTAATACTCTAAAGGCCGACTTCGATTGAAATCCTAAAATTTCTCTCTCTCTTTCAACCACCAAGCGCACGGCTACACTTTGCACGCGTCCTGCCGAAAGGGAAGGTTTTACCTTCTTCCATAAAACAGGGGATAATTCAAAACCTACTAATCGGTCTAAAAGTCTTCTGGCTTGCTGAGCATCCACCAAATTTTTATCAATCCCTCGCGGGTTATCAATGGCCTTTAAAATAGCAGGTTTGGTTATTTCATGAAAAACGATTCGTTTGGATGTTTCATTATTTAATCCCAATACTTCCGATAAATGCCAAGATATAGCTTCCCCCTCTCTATCCTCGTCCGATGCCAACCATACCATGTCGGCTCCTTTCGATAACTTTTTTAGTTCATTAACTACAGCGGCTTTGTCTTCCGGAATAATATAGGTTGGCTTAAAACCATTTTCTATATCAATGGCTCCATCCCCTTTATCCAGATCACGAATGTGGCCAAAGCAGGACTTAACCTGGAAATCTTTTCCCAGAAATTTTTCAATGGTTTTGGCTTTGGCAGGTGATTCAACAATAACAAGGTTCCGGGACATGAAGTGTTTTAAGGTATTACAATAAATTTTTTAACGATGAATTGGCCATCAAGAGTGATTTGAGCAAAATAAATCCCAGGTTGAGAATTATTTAAGGTGTACCTCACTTCTGTTCCACTTCTTTCAAGGTCTGATTCTGTATTTTCAATTTCCTGTCCTGTGGCATTATATATTTTAATACCTCCAAATTCTTTCCCTTCTGTATCAACAGTAATCGTTACGGATGTTTTGGAAGGATTTGGATATACATTAATGGAAAGATCGTTTGGATTTAATGGTTTTAATGCGGCAGCAAGATCAGCCTGAATATTTACATTGTCTAGGTAAATGCTATTACCCCCGCGGCTTCGTGCTTCAAATCGCACCATGAGATTGGTGTTGTTTTCATAATTCACCAAATCCAGAACCAATTCCTTCCAATCAGCCGGGCCAGAAGGTGACCATCCTGAAGAAACTACTTTATCTACACCTAGTCCTGTGGCATTTGAATAGGCTTTCAAAGGTTTCCACGTTTTGCCACAATCGGTGCTTGTAAATATGGTTAATATTTCTGAATTACCTTCCAAGCCAGGACGGTAGGCTACTCTGAATTTTAATTTTGGCAACCGGCCTTTTAAGGGCAACAAATCAAAGGTTGGTGATATCAAATTGAATAAGGCCTGGCTAGGAGTTCCGGCATCTATGCTAGCCACCATGGCTGCATTTCCTTCATATTTCACGGTGGTGCTTCTTTTCCAGCCATCCGCTCCTTGTTCTGTAACCAACCACTTGTCGGTCAGCACAGTCGCACTTTCAAATCCTTCGATTATTGGGCTTTTTAGGGGAGAAATCTTTGGTACTACTATAATCATCTTATCCCATACCTTTGTATTGGAACCTTGAGGGTTGGTTACTTTCAAGGTAACTTTATATGTACCAGGGGTGTTGTAGGTTATGGATGGTGCTGAAGACCCCGATGTACCTGGAGAGCCTCCATCGAACGACCATAAATAGGTACCCACAGCTCCGTTGTATGAGTAATCTTTAAATAATACGGCTCCGCCTTCACATACGGTTATTATATTGTCGGACGTATTGAAATCGGCAACGGCAATGCAGGATGGATTGGTAAATACCCCGCTTGCATTATGGGCTGCTGTGGAAATATTTTGACCTCTTAAACTCGATTGACCTAAATTATAATCTGACACTGCTTTTTGACCCTTGGTAAACATATTTTGACAACTACCATTGGCGTAATCCATAAAATTTTCAATCATATCCACTTGGTTGGGGATATCATTGGAACAGGTATTACTTGTAGTTGGGCATCCATAATTCGGATCGGATGCTGGGGGGGTATCGCAAACAAAATCACCTGAATTGCTGCAGTTCCCACCACAACTGTTTTGAAATGGATGGTATAACCCCAACCAATGCCCAATTTCATGGGTAAGGGTTCTTCCTTTATTACCGTTGCTGGAAGCAGTTCCTATGCTTCCGATATAATCCGATAAAATGATGATGCCATCTGTTGCGGCATTTGTCGAATTTGGGAATCTGGAATATCCCAGAACCTTTCCTCCGCCTTCACCTTCCAAGGCAATTTCCTTAACTACCCAAATATTTAGATAATAGCGGTAATTCCAAGTTATTAGTTTTTTAGCGGCTTCATCGCCCCCATTTGTTAGGTAAGAATTTATGCGATTAATGCCTTCTGTACAATTTCCACTAGGGTCTTTTCTGGCGAGTTTAAATTCAAGATCAAAATCTCCGGCTACACTTTTAAATACACTTCTGGTGCTCAATGTATCTTTGTTCAGTCGCTGAAAATCTTCATTCAATATTCGCATTTGATCATCAATTTGAGCTTTGGTTATATTTTCATCTCCATAGGTATGAATAATATGAAACACAACCGGGATGGTGCGGGTTGGTCCTTTTTTATATTGTTTTTGATCGTTGTTGTTGCTTAGATTGGATATAGCTGTATTGTAATCGGTAATAGATTTTAGTATCTCTGGATTGGTTTTTAGTATCTCGGCCAAATAAGCATCAGTGCCACATTGCTTATGCTGAGCAAGGCCTATATGGCCGCCAAGAATAAAAAGAAGTAATAGTAAGGATGATAATAATTTCATAAATTAATTTGGGTTAAAGTAGAACAAAAAGTATGCAATAATAGTTCATTTGAAAATTCTTAAAAACTTGAGGTCGAATTTTTACTTTAATCATATAAATTATAGCTCTCCGAATTTACTGCATGAGCAATTGTTTGGCGCTTTGAAGGATGGATTCACCAAAGGCTTTACCCCCCATCATTTCAGCAATTTCATGGATTCGTTCGTCCTCCTTCAATTCTCTTATGTCGGAAAAGGTTTCCGATCCAACCTGTTTTTTAAACACAAAATAGTGTTTTTCTCCTTTGGCCGCTATTTGAGGTAAATGTGTAATGACGATCAATTGCAAATTATGTGACATCGATTCCAGCATGTTGCCCATTTTAAAGGCTACCTCGCCCGAAACCCCGGTATCGATTTCATCAAAAATAATCGTAGGCATCACATTTTTGCGGGCAAGTATCGCTTTCAATACCAACATCACCCGAGATATTTCTCCACCCGATGCAATATTTTGAAGGGGATTAAACGATTTACCGGCTGCTGGTGAAAACAACATATTCACATCGTCATAACCATAAGCACTCAAGGCATTGTTCTCCTTAGATATCACTTCTACCTTTATTTGTGCCCCTGGCATTCCCAACTGAATAATCATTTCATTCATTTGATTTTGAAGCAGGGTGCTCTGCTCACCACGTTTCGAAGACAACACCTTGGCATGGGTTCGGCATTCTGATTCTTTTAGTTCAATGTGTTCCTTTAAATTATGCATAAGTCCATCCGAATTGGAAAACGCTTTGAGTTCGCTAGCCAATTGCTCTTTTTTAGCTATAAGGTCGTCTACCTTGTGTTTTTTAATCAAATGGTTCAACAGCGACACTCTTTGGTTCACTGTTTCCAATCGTTGAGGGTCGGTGTGGGTTACTTCCACCATTTGTTCTATTTGCCGGCTTATATCCTGTAATACAAAATACGATTCATTCAGCCTCCCCGACACCTCTTCAAAACGCTTATCGGTTTTGGCCACTCCTATCAACTGGTTTCTAATGCCAGCCAATTGATCCATCAATGCCATTTCCGATTCGGTGAGTTGATTGTGAATAATACCAACCGTTTTTACCGTATTTTCAGAGTTAGTAAGCGCCTGCAATTCTTCTTCCAACGAAGCCAGTTCATCTGGAATTAATTGGGCAGCTAAAAGCTCTTCGTAAAGAAACTGTTTAAAATCGCGTTCATCCGATCCTTTGCTTTCCTTTTCCTCCAATTCCCACAGAGTTGCTTTAAGTTGCTTTAATTCATTAAACGCCTTGCTGTATTGCTGATGCTCGGGTTCAGATCCGGCAAAACTATCTAATACCCTAAACTGAAAGGACTTTTGGAACAGGTCGAGATTATCGTGTTGTGAGTGAATATCGATAAGGTATTTTCCAAGATCTTTTAATTGATTTAATTGAGCCGGTGTATCATTGATAAAGGCTCTCGACTTACCGCTAACCAGAATATCCCTCCGGATTATTAAGTCGTCGGAGTAATCAAATTCATTTTTATCAAACCAAGGTTGAAGGAAGTACCCCTTAACATTGAAAAAGCCTTCTACCACACATTTTTCTTCGTTCTCCTTTACGGCTACTGAGTCGGCTCGTTCGCCCAATATCAAACCCATAGCCCCTAGTAATATGGATTTCCCGGCCCCTGTTTCTCCAGTAATTACATTAAAATTATGGCCCGGTTTAAAAACCAGATCCTTAATTAAAGCATAATTTTTAACCCTTAATTCGGTTAGCATAGTGGCAAAAATAAAGGATTGGCATGGTGAAATTGCCAAATGGTCTTAATTCTTATTTTGAGAAGGTGGGGATAACTCGGATGATATCCTTAGGAGGATTTGAAATATAGGTCCCATGCTATCGTCTGCATCCTGCAGGTTTTAACCAGTTCGTTTCCAGCCAATCGATTGGAGGTAAATGAGAGTAGATAAATAATTAAACATTTACATATTGGGAAATTAAGCTACGCCATATACATGGGAGAAAGTAGTTTAATAGAGTTGGAGAAAGCAATGATTTGGCCGCCGAGTCCCTCCCTTGCAAAGCCCTGGTAAAAGGAGACTCAGCTGGGACAAAAAGTAGTTTAAAAGAGTTGCAGAAAGCAATGAATCGGCCGCCGAGTCCCTCCCTTGCTGAACCCTGTAAAAGGAGACTCGGCTGGGACAAAGAAAGCAATGAAACCGGCCGCAGAGTCCCTTCCTTGCTGAACCCTTGTAAAGGAGACTCGGCTGGGACCAAAGAAACCGGCCGCCGAGTCCCTCCCTTGCTGAACCCTAGTAAAAGGAGACTCGGCTGGGACAAAACAGACGAGAGATAATACGTTCTATTATGGATTCGTTTCATTGAATTGAGTTATTCCACCGCTATCTAAATTCTGTTCATTCACTTTTAATTTCAAAAACCCAAAGAAACACGTGTAATTGTAAATAGATGCCTTAAAAGTAGGCTTAGGAGAACTAAACTCGCCCATAGTTGCCTAAATATGGAGCATTGGAGAGGTCTTCTCGCTCATAGGATATCTTTTCTCGCGTAAATTTGAACAAATCGCGATGAAAGTAGGCATCTACCTGTTTATTGGGGAAGTATTCTTAAAAAAGTAATTCCAACGAAAGACGAATTGGTTGATAATTGGTATGAGATGAGGGGAAATTTGGGGAAGATTGGGTTGTCCTAAGCCGTGTTTACACAAAAGTAAACCAAGTAAGGGTTGATGTTAAATAATGGGGGGTATTATGGCTATCGCATAGCCTCTGGCGTGTGGTTATTAAACCGGCCTCTGGCCTTTGGTAAAGATAAATTTTTAAATGGATAATTATACTCGCTATCGCATCGCCTCTGGCGTGTGATTTTTAAACCGGCCTCTGGCCTTTAGCGATCAGTTGGGTTGATTTATTTTCAAGAGAAACCTTTAAATATCATTGAAAGCATTAGAATTGTAATGATTTATTAATGAAGTGGCCAGAGGGTGGAATTCGAATCGCACACAAGATGTTGTGGGATAGAGGGAAAGTAGTTTAAAAGAGTTGGATAAAGCAATGAATCGGCCGCCGAGTCCCTTCGATGCAAGGCCCTATTAAAAGGAGACTCGGCTGGGACAAAACTATCTATTCAACCAGCAATTTCTTTATTGTAACGATAAATTCTTTTACTGGTTCTAGTAAACTTTCGACCGTCTCTTTGTCAAAGTCATACATATTACCTTAGTCACCTTTCTGCCTTGAATCAAACAAATCAGAGTATAAACGACCTATTTCAATTGGAATTTTACCGTTTTTAATGTAGTGCAAATTGAGTTGATTTCTTAATCCTGAATGTGTTTTTGTTTCTATCCCGTCCTTTAATGTTAATGCTGAAACTATATAATAGCAAGAATAATAAAGCCTGTTTACTGTTGCATTCCAACTCTCCAAACCAGCAAGTATTAACGCATCATTGTATGCTTGATTGCTTTTTTCAATTCTATATTTCAGATACTCATTTAGGTATTCATTCATAAATAAATGCCTTCCTTTTTAATGTTTTTAAACAAGGGAGTTTCACTCATTCTAAAATTCCAATCCTTCAGTGAATAAACAAAAGTTGAGATTGGTTCTTCAACTTCCAATTCAATGTCATATAACCTGTGTCTGATTTTTTGTTCGTCTTTAAAGGTTACTATGGGTTGTCTCGTCCTGAAAAAAGTTGACACTTTTTTGTTATTAGTACTGACACAAATTTACATTTTATAAATAATCCTAAATCCTCTTTGC
>Ga0247843_1005989_pt1 | contig 16302 bp, 12 predicted proteins | sample LaCruzMarch2017__FD_192420 | JGI IMG/M metagenome (GOLD analysis project Ga0247843, IMG submission 192420) | Freshwater microbial communities from meromictic Lake La Cruz, Castile-La Mancha, Spain - LaCruzMarch2017_8m | ecosystem: Environmental > Aquatic > Freshwater > Lake | place: Spain... | reverse complement strand
TTTTACAATGCTTATCACGAAGAGATATTTTTCAAAACATTTTCTAGGGGTGATACTTCCACTGCCTTAGCGGCTTCGGCAAACTGGTTGGGACTTGCCTATGTTGTACAACTTTTGTTTACCGGAGAACTTCACCGTTTTCGTTTCAGATGGCAGAAACTTGATACGCTTCTCCTTATCTTTCTTATCGTGGTTCTTTTTACAGCGTTAATCGGGGTCGATTTTGATGTTAGCCTGAAAGAACTTAAACGATACCCTTCATTTATTGGCTTCTACTTTATCACGAGAGTGAGTATGTCTTCAATGAGCCGCATACGCGAGATGCTTTCCGTGTTTTACGCAACGCTGTTGATCGTTTTTATCATAGCCATCCAAAAGTCTATTATAGGCTCAAAGTATGGCGCTTTAGTTGATTTTGTATTTTTACTTTCCCCGGTATTGCATTTGAAACTAAAGGAATTAAAACGCATTTCAATAAATGAGATCATGCCCGTTTTGATATTGGCTGTAGGTTCATTGTCCTTGCTCATTGCGGATAGTCGAAGAATTTTGATATCGGTTTCACTGATCTGGTTAAGTGCTTTTTCAGCCAAACGCTTTACCGCATTGCTCTTTATTGTAATTATTCCAATATTCATTTTGCTACAGGGTATTGAGGTTGGTGTTAAATTTCGCTATCAACAATCGGCTGACCAAGTGAACGAATTATTAAAAAGCGGGGCGGACGAAAATGTCCTGCGTCAGTTAACCACAGGAAGAAGCCAGCTCTGGGCGGCGGGGTTCAGCCTGATCTCACATTATCCATTTTTTGGTGTTGGTTTAGAAAATCACATCGAATTATTACCCAGCTTTGGTGCGTACACTAGTATCCGGATCCACAATGTGTTTCTGGATGTGACCGCGCAGGCAGGCCTGGTCGGGCTTTTTGTTTTCTTTTTAATATTATCTCATTTATTGACTAAATTGAGACGAATGAAAAGAACCTTAAAGGAGCAAGGTCTAATAACACACACTGTTTTAATTAATGCCTTGTTTGTTAGCTATATAGCTGTTATTGTGTTTTCCTTTTTCGGGGGATCAATGCTTCTCGGAAAATGGGGGTGGTTTCAGGCGGCCTTTATCATGGCCACTATCTTGACAATGGAAAAGGAATTGAAGGATATTAATCGAAAGAAAACGCGGAACACATGAATGCATTATTGATTCGTTTCAGATTGCAGCTATTCGTCTCACCGAAAACCTGAAATAATTGAATCGTGCTTAAGTACAGTGATAATATGAAACCAGTATATTTGGTCGGTGAAATGGGCCGGGGAGGGCAGGAAAGACAACTCCGGTATTTGCTTTTGGAATGGAGGAAATTGAATCAACCCTGTGGACTGATTATCTGGGTTACAAATAAAGAATACGATGCGGATTTAAAAGAATTACTGGAGGCTGGCGTGGATGTTCTTTCTCTGGAATCCATCGGGCTCATTAATAAGTTCCGTCTGGGCCGTAAATTTATCAAATCAAATGGAGGGACCTTATTACATTCCTATACATTTTATTTAAATTTTTATACATCGATTCTGGGATGGCTATGCGGAATCCCGGCTATTGGTGGAATTAGAAACCGCCTGCTTATTACGTTAGAGCTCAGTGGTCAGATGAGATTTATCCTTAGTTCCTTGTTCCCCCGAAAAAAAATTGCGAATAATCGATTATACCAACGTGATTTACGATTTCCGTTTTCCAATTGGATGTACAAAAATACACAGATTGTGACCAACCAATTAGATATGAAAAACCGTCCTCTGGTCCCGGTTAACCCCAAAAATCCCATTCAAAGCTGTTCGGTAGCGAGACTATACGCAGAGAAGGATATACCTATGCTAATTGAAGCGCTTAGAAGGGCCAAGCTGGCTGGATTTAAATTTAAACATCGCCATGCGGGTAAAGGACCTTTGTTGGATACTTTGCTCTCTCAGGTTGCACTTGCGGGACTCGATGAAGATGTGGAATTTGTAGGGGAGTTGGAGAATACGAAAGAATTTGTCCAGTCGGCGGATATCTTCCTGCATAGTGCCCGTTCGGAGGGATATCCAAATGTGATCATGGAAGCGTTGGCCAATGGAAGGCCAGTCCTTACCACCCAATGTGGTGACGCAGAAGATCTGGTGCAGAATGGCGTGAATGGATACTGTGTTCCGGTGGGGGACATTGGCACCTATACGGAACAGCTGAAATTATTACTACAAAACCCCGAAGGTCTCCGGAAAATGGGATCTGAAAGTTACAGAATTGCTATGGAGAATTTTAATCTGACCAAACTGGCCCATGATACCCGACAAGCATATTTTAATTTTGAAATTGAATAAAATAGTCTAAATCGGTCTGGCTTCAATCATATTGAAAGAAAGCCAATTGAGAAAATGAAAACGGAATACTGTTACGAATTCTTATCTTCTGAAAAAAGTTTGTATTTAGTTGAACAAACAATTAATGAATTGGGATGAAAATGAAAGTGCTAATTATTTAGGGAGGAAATCCTGTTGACAAATCATCTGTGTTTTCAGATATTCAGATTTATTAATTTACTGTGGACTATCCGACGCACAAAACCGGAGATCATTCATGGATTTGACCTTGAATCCGGAATTTATTCGGCAGCGGCGAGAATGCTTCTCGGAGTTAAAAAATTCAGACTACTGTCAGGATTTGGTTCCGGCTTTATTAAAGACAAAAGAATACGGTTTTTATTTCAACGTAATTGGTTCATGCCTGAGTTATTCATTAGTAATTCGAAAAGAGGCGTAAACGAACTGAAAGCTGTCCTGCATAAACCGGAAAGCGTACATTTAATCCGGAACGGATTGGATACAGTTAGGCTGGATGCCATGGTTCTCATCGAAAGTAATTTCGAAGAGAAACTAAAAAACAATACGGTAATCGGGTACATCGGCAAAATGGACAATATCAAGCATGGTGAAAGAATGCTTGAGCTGGCGGTGGAAATGCTTGGTGAAAAATCGGAAAGCGAAGCACCTCTTTTCGTTATTATAGGGGACGGCCCTAACCGTGCAGCAATGGAAAAGGAACTGGAAGCCCTGCCCAGGTGTATGCAGGAACGTGTACTCGTAATGGGAAATGTCAAGGACGCGGGACGCCTAGTGCGTTATTTTGATATCGGGATATTGTGTTCAGACAACGAAGGTTACCCAAACGTGCTTCTGGAATATATGCATTTTGGGGTTCCCTGGGTTTCAACCGACGTGGGAGATGTCGTGGAAATATCCGATAACGGTAGAACGGGTTTTGTCATAGTAACCTGGAATGTGAAGGAATTTGCCAAAACCTGCAATAATATTTTAGCAGACGCGGTGTTGTATGCAAGAATATCAAAAGAAGGTCCTGAAATTTTTAACCGGAAATATTCCATTGAAACAATGGGTCAGAACTATGTTCAAGTGTACAATGGCCTGGATTGATCCATTGGTTTCCTTTTCACGAACATACTGGTATAATGTGCGGTTTTGTAGCCTTTATTAGCACGGGTAACACCCTTTCTGCTCCCAGAGCGGAAACGGCTCTGCTTACCATCATGCATCGAGGCCCGGATGCTACGGGATTCATTACAGATCAAAAGAGCTATTTTTTTGGACATAACCGGTTGAGCATTATTGATGTTTCAAAAAATGCCAACCAACCCTTTCTTTCCAGAGATGGCAAATATTCCATCGTCTTTAACGGGGAAATATATAATTATCGGGAGCTAAAGGCCAATCTTAACCTGCCTTTCCGAACAAATTCTGATACGGAAGTAATTCTGGAAGGCTTTATTAAGGAAGGAGAGGCTTTTTTTAGCAAACTCAGGGGTATGTACGCCTTTGTCATTGCCGAACTGAGTGATTCTCCAAAAATATGGGTAGTAAGAGATCCTGTTGGTATCAAACCGCTTTACTATTCACATATTGGTGAAACAGTTTCCATAGCCAGCGAGATCAAGGCGATCTTGCATTACCTTGATAAAAAGCCGGAAATAAATCACCAGGCATTAAGCATCTACATCAATACAGGATACATTTCTGAGCCCTTAACCGTATACAAAGGAATAGAAGCTGTAGAACCGGGCTTTGTTTATCGCTTTGATGGAAAGAACTGGAGTAAGTGGCCGTTTTTCTCATTCTCTTTTGACCCGGCGAATGAAGACATAAAATTGGAAGAGATTGAATATGCCCTGGAAACTGCGGTCAAAAGAAACTTAGTGTCGGATACTGAATGTGCAGTTGCCTTAAGCAGCGGAATTGATTCGTCCCTTATCTATTTCCTCTCTCATAAACTAAATCCCGAAATTCAATCGCTCTCTGTGGCAATGGCTGATAGCGACTATGATGAGACAGATGGAAGCAGAAAATACGCCGAATTCTGCAAAGGAAAATTCCAGAAGCTTGTTATTGACAAAGACTTCAACCTTGATCTGGTCAATGACCTATTGGCTCATTTCGACCAGCCGTTCGCTGACTCGTCCATGATACCGATGTTCTTCCTTTCCGAAGCCACCCGGGAGCATACCAAGGTTCTTTTGGCTGGTGATGGTGGTGACGAGGTGTTTAATGGCTATCCTTTTATGCACTATGTGAGTTTATTGGCGGGTAATTCGTTTTTGAAGGGCGTATTGGGGTTAGGCAGTTTGGTATCCCGATTTTTACCTAATGAAATCGCACGATTTATTAACAGACTTTCAGGAGTTGTCGGGAAACCGGTTTACGAAGCAGTATACAATATCAACTCATGGTTTCCATCCAACCTCGAATTCAACGGAAAGAGCATTTTTGTTCAGGATAAATATGCCGGTCTTCAACTGGACCAGGAATTGGCAAAGTCATCCTTACCCGATACTCGGGATGGCAAGATCATCTACCATTCTTTTAGAAAGATCCTGTTAAGCGATTATTTGCGCAAAACGGATATGATGGCAATGAAAAATGGAATTGAACTTCGCGTTCCCTTTTTGGATGAAGATTTGGTACAGCTGGCATTTAGGATGTCTTTTAAGGACAAGTCTTCCTATCGCAAAGGGAAACTTCCGCTCAGGAAGATTCATAAAAAATACTATGCCGGTGTGGGCGTAAACCAGGCTAAAAAAGGTTTCAGTATTCCGCTTGATGTCTATTTTGGACAGGAAGAAAAACAACGAATCCTTATGGTTATCCTGGACAAAAATGCCTTGAGCAGAAACTATATCCATTCAGATTATATTGAATTCCTGGGAGAGCAGTTTATGTCATTTAGCAAGCCGCAAATGATCAGCCGGGGTTCCATCTACCAAAGAGTGTTTCTCCTTTATTCCCTTGAACGCTGGTATGCAGATTACACCAAATGAGACGATTCCCTAGCTACACTATCATTTAATGAAAATTCTCTTATTAGCCGACGGTCTAGCTAACGCGCGGCAATGGATCAATGGCCTGGAAAAATATACGGATGCCCGCGTTATTACCTGGAATATAAGTAACGTAAGCAGGAGTCGCAGGGTGTTTTCCTGGTTTCGCGCGCTATTTATTATCCGCAAGTTGGTTAGTGATATTAATCCTGATATATTGATCGGATACCGCCTGACCAGTTACGGATTCCTGGCGGCCTGGAGCGGGCGCCGTCCTTTGGTGTTGGCAGCGGAGGGTGTAACCGATGTATGGCCACTGAACCATTGGACCACACCCCTTAAATCGGCGCTGGCAAAATACGCGATCCGGCATGCAGATATGATCCATGCCTGGGGCGATCATATGACCGCGAGCATGATAGAACATGGTGCCAAAGGGCAACAACTCTTTGTTATGCCAAGAGGAATAGACCCTACCCTGTTTTATTTTAATCCATCCGAAAAAAAAGCACCGGAAAAGAACAAGACGATTTATGGCTGTGTTTCACGAAGTTTATTCCCCGAATATGGCCACCTGGTAATACTCAGAGCCCTGAAAAAACTTGTAGAAGAAGGGTATGACATGCGGATATTTTTTGCCGGAGCAGGTCCGGAGTTGAAAAAATTACAAACGTTTACAGACGAGAATAATTTGGATGACAAGGTTATGCTGTTGGGTTTTATACCAAACAACGAACTCCCTGAATACCTCAGGAAATCCCACTTTTATCTTTCCATGCCGGAAACGGAAGGGGTTTCTACCTCTTTACTCGAAGCAATGGGTTGTGGCTGTTATCCGGTCGTTACGAATCTGCCTGCCAACAGGGGCTTTATTCAAAATGGCGAAAACGGGAATCTGGTTGATATTGGGGATGACGACCAGCTCTATAAATGCATCAAAAATGTAATCAATACCAGTGAACTTTTTGATAAGGCGTTGGAATACAACAGACAGTTTATCGCTGAGGAAGCAGATATCAGCCGGAATATGCAGTGCTTCGTAACCGAATATGCCAGACTCATCAATTCAGAAAATAATGTGCGGAATTAACGGAATAGTAAATTTTGACCATTCTAAACCCGCTGATGAGCAAATGGCTGTGAGAATGAGGGACAGCATGGCGCACCGAGGTCCTGATGGTTTCGGCATATTCACCGACCGTAATTGCAGTCTGGGTCACAGACGACTGTCTATCCTCGACCTGAGTGAGAACGGTAAACAACCCTTTGTCTCGGAAGATGGGCGCTATACCATCACTTATAATGGCGAGGTATTTAATTATCGCGAATTTATCCCTGAACTTCGTCAAAAAGGAAATAATCTCAAATCTTCTTCAGATACAGAAGTACTCCTGAATCTATATATTCTATACGGCCCGGCCATGCTGGAAAGACTGAACGGTATGTGGTCTTTTGCCGTATGGGACAGCCAGGAGCAAACACTTTTCGCTTGCCGCGACAGGATCGGCGTTAAGCCATTTTATTATAGCACCCACGAAAATAGTTTTTATTTCGCATCTGAACCCAAGGCACTATTCGCCGCTGGGATTCCCAAGAAATTTGATCCGGATTGTTTGCATGAGTTTTTGCTCTTTAATTATGTTGCTGGAGAGAACACCGTATTCAAAGGAGTGAAACGGATGCTACCAGGTCATTACCTTCAGATCAAACAAGGCAAACTGACCTTTACAAAATGGTGGAACCTGGCAGATAAGATCCGAAAGAATCGTGAGAACCTCCCCGCCGATCCGTTCAAATGGTTTGAGGAGACCTTCCACTCGGCAGTGGGATACCGCACCATCAGCGATGTACCCGTTGGCGTGATGCTGAGTGGCGGCCTGGATTCAAGCAGCGTTGCATCCGCATTGAACCACAATGGAGAAAAGAATTTATCCGCTTTCAATGTCGGTTTTGATGAAAAGGAGTACGACGAATCTGCGTTGGCCCGCCTGGTTGCCAAAAGGTTCTCTTTGAATTTTCATTCGATCCGTCTTAATGGTACCCAGCTTTACAATTCGTTACTGGAAGCAACCTTTTTTCACGATGAACCCCTTATTCACCAGAACGATGCCCAGATGCTGGCTTTGGCGAAATACGCGAAGCAATTCGTTACCGTATTATTGAGTGGAGAGGGTAGCGACGAGTTTATGGGTGGCTATGTCAGGTATAAACCCTTGAATTATCCGCGATTACTGAAAGGAGCGGGTTGGGCCAGTTTTTATCTTAAAGGATTGTATGGCGGAGGTATTGTAAACAGGTTGGATAAACTGAGTCGTTATGTGGAAGGCAATGACATGCGGCAGATGGTTCTTCTCAACGCCTCGAACATTTATCCCCGGGATTTTCAGCATTTTGGTTTCGATATCCATACAGAAAACATGGCGTATCGGAACAGCGTGCTGAATGAGGCTATCGACCTTTATCCAACAGAACCCGCAAGGCAGGCTATGTATTGCGACCTGTTTATTCATATGGCATCCATATTGGATCGCAACGACCGAATGACCATGGGTGCAGGTATCGAATGCAGGGTGCCTTTCCTCGATTACCGTTTAATGGAAATGGTTCCCGCACTGCCAAGCTCTGTCCTGCTGAAAGGGAAAAAAGGTAAATTTCTCCTCGTGAATTCAGTGGCGAAAAGCCTACCCGATGAGGTACTTTCTTTTAAAAAACTCGGATTCAGCGTACCCTGGGAAAGATACCTCAAGGAAGATCCGAGATTCGATGATATCCTCGGCAGGATCAAGACAGGATCGCTTAACCACCTTGTTGGCGACCAGCTTTCAGAAATACTATTCAGTACAGAGGAAACCTCGAAAGACGTAAGAGAACTTCTTAAGAGGCAGCTCCTCATTCTCGAAATGTGGAACAGCGAGTACCTGCAGGCATAATAATAAGACATTCGTGACGTTACCGCATAAACCTTTGAAATCAAGCATAATTGAGAAAATAATCTTTCCCATTGGCGACCTGTTATTTAAAACGGAGGTATCCAAACAACTGGCCATTCAACGGTCGTACAATCATTTAAATGCCGCCCAGCTGGAGCAGCTCCAACTGGATAAACTAAAAGCTGTTTTGATCCATGCCACGGGCTCATGTAAAGCATATGCATCCTTTAAGCAGGAGGGCGTGAAGGATACTGAGGAATGGCTGAAAAAATTCCCGGTCATTACCAAAAGGAAATTAGCGCGGGAAGTGGAAGACTACCTGTCGGTAGATTTCGATAAAAAGAAACTGATCGTTTACGAAACAAGTGGATCAAGCGGTATCCGGTCAAAAGTTTATGTTGACAAAAAAGAGCAGTCCGTTTTTCGGGCAATACTCTTGAACTGGTGGGAATGGAACGGCTACTACCTGGGAAAACCACTTTTGCAGACAGGGATTTCTCCCAAGAGAGGTCTGCTGAAGGGAATAAAAGACTTCCTTCTCTCTACGGTTTATGTCAATGCTTTTGGTATTGCGGAGGAAGATGTGGTTAAAAAGCTGAAAAAGATAAAAGGAAAAAAAGGAGCCTATCTATTTGGGTATGCTTCCAGCATCTACATAATCGCGAAAATTGCTAAAAAGTATAGATTCAACATCCATTTTGATCTGGCCATGAGCCAGGGCGACAAACTTTTCGATCATTACAGCCGGGAAATTGAAAGCGCCTTTCAAACAAGGGTCGTGGAAGATTATGGTTGTAACGAAGGAATAATGATAGGGCAGAAAAAGGATCTGCCTTATTTCTACATCTATACGCCAAGTGTTTACCTCGAAATACTCGATGAGAACGGAAATGAGCTTCCTGACGGTGAGATGGGAAGAGTAGTTGTAACGAAACTGGATGGTTTTGCTATGCCCCTGATCCGTTATGACACCGGCGATTTGGCTGTTAAACTCAAAAAGGAAAACTATCCAGACAAAAGAGACCTGGCTTTTCCGTTACTGGAAAAGGTGATAGGCAGGAATACAGATATAATAAAAACCCCGGACGGCAAGAGTCTGATCGTCCACACCTTCACTGGCATTTTCGAGTTTTATCCAGAAATTATTCAGTTTCAGGTGATCCAGAACGAACTCGAAAGAATAAGCATCCGGTATATAGCTTCCCCTGGGTTTAGCGATGAGATACTCTTGAAAATAGAACATGATTTTCGGCAAAGAACAAAAAGTACAATGGGAATCCTTTGGGAACGAACGGATGAAATCCCTGCCAGTAAGTCAGGTAAACCTCAGATTATAATTAACAATCTGATAAGCAATACCTTGTCTAATATTTCCTCCTAAACGGAATGATAACAATCGTGGATTATGGTATGGGTAATTTAGGATCCATACAGAACATGTTAAAAAAGATTGGCGTTAATTCTGAAATTTCATCTTCAGTTGCCGCCATTAAAGTCGCTGAGAGAATTATTCTGCCTGGCGTAGGGTCCTTTGATAAAGCCATGGCAAACCTGGAAAGCCTTGGACTTATTGAACCCATTAAAAAGAAAGCAGGTGGCGGCACTCCTATGCTTGGTATTTGCCTGGGAATGCAGCTGCTGGCCAATGGCAGTGAAGAAGGAAATTTGCCTGGCCTTGGAATTATTCCTGGGAAGGTGGTTCGTTTTAACGTGCCGGAAACGATGAAAATTCCTCACATGGGCTGGAATGTGGTGAAATACAAAGAAACATGCCCTTTGTATACGGGGTTTGAGGATATGGAAGAAGTTCGGTTTTATTTTGTTCACTCCTATCACTACACCTGCGATCACGATGAACACATCGTTGGAACCACCAACTACAGCTATGATTTTACTTCATCGATTCAAAAACAGAATGTATACGGAGCCCAGTTCCACCCGGAGAAAAGTCATCGCTACGGTATGCGCTTATTAAAGAACTTTTCGGATATATGCTAAGGACAAGGGTAATTCCTGTTTTGCTGGTTCGTAACAAAGGATTGGTTAAAACTGTCAGGTTTGACAAGTCGAAATATATTGGAGACCCGATCAATGCGATGAAAATCTTTAACGACAAGGAAGTAGATGAGCTCGTCATATTGGATATCGATGCAAGTAAAAATGGAAAAGGACCCAATTATCAGTTTGTCAGGGATATTGCATCAGAATGCTTTATGCCTTTGGGGTATGGTGGCGGAATAACCACCTTAGATCAAATTCAAACCTTGTTTGCGATTGGGGTTGAAAAAACTATCCTTAACACCGCTGCATTGAACAGTTTGTCAATTGTGGAAGAAGCATCCCGACTATTTGGAAGTCAAAGTATCGTGGTAAGTATTGATGTGAAAAAAAACTGGTTGGGTATGTATCAGGTATATTCGCATGCCAAAGTGAAACACAACCAATCGGATGTTTTTACATTCCTCAAAATGGCGGAAGAAGTGGGAGCAGGTGAAATCATACTAAACTCCGTTGATAATGACGGATGTATGGAGGGCTTTGACCTGCGGTTAATTGAGATGGCCTGCAAAACGGTCAGTATCCCGGTGGTCGTTTCTGGGGGCGCAGGTACACTGACCAATTTGAAAGAAGCTTCTGATAAGGGTGCCTCGGGTGTAGCCGCGGGAAGTTTGTTTATATACCATGGACCACATAAAGCGGTACTTATCAATTACCCCACACAGGGCGAATTAAAGGAAATTTTAGGTTGAACATGCAAAACAAGCAGTATCGCATTTGTACAAAAACGGTCATGGACACTATCGGTGATCTGGATATTACTTTTGATGAAAAAGGAATTTGCAACTACTACTATGAGTTTACAGAAAAACTCAAAGTAAGGGTTCCGGTTGCTCCGGAAAACAAAAAGCAACTGGATGCTCTCGTTGCAAAGATCAAAGCCTCCGGTAAAGGAAAAAAATACGATTGTATCATTGGAATCAGCGGTGGTGTAGACAGCACCTATACAGCCTGGTTGGTTAAGCAAATGGGTTTGAGACCTCTGGCCATTCATCTGGATAATGGGTGGGATTCAGAGTTGGCGGTTAAGAATATCGAAAACATTCTAAATAAATTGGAAATCGATCTGTATACGGAGGTGTTGGATTGGGAAATGTTCAAGGATCTGCAGATGTCTTTTTTAAAGGCGTCAACACCGGATGGAGAAATTCCAACCGACCACGCCATTTTATCAATTTTGTATAAAATGGCTGCGAAATTCGGGGTTAAATTTATCATTAGCGGGATGAATTTCAGAAATGAAGGGATGTTACCTCCTTCATGGGCTCGCGGATATCTCGATTGGAAGTATATTCAAGGTGTTCAAAAACGTTTTGGGAAGTCATCTCTTAAAAGCTTCCCTCACATGAGCATTGTTAAATTCCTGAATTATAATCTACTTCAGGGAATCAGAAGCGTCTCCTTTATTAATTATATTGATTTTAATAAAGATGAAGCGATGAAGCTTATTCAGGAGGAGCTCGGTTGGAAATATTACGGAGGTAAGCACTACGAATCCATCTATACCCGTTTTTACCAATCATACATCTTACCCGAAAAATTTAACATCGACAAACGAAAAGCACATTTGTCCTGCCTAATCATGTCGACTGGGGAAGTTACCCGAGAACAGGCCTTAGAGTTGCTGAACCAACCCACAGCAGATCCACAGATGATTGCCGAAGACAAAGAATATGTAATGAAGAAGCTTGGATTCACCGAAGAAGAGTTCGAAAAAATGATGAAATTACCTATAAAAGCGATCACAGATTACCCGAATATATATAATTTGGAAATGAAGTTTAGAAAACTTCTTCACCGTGTTCGAAAATTAGGCTTACTTCCAAACTAATGATAAAAGTTGTTACGATTGTTGGGGCAAGGCCGCAGTTTATCAAGTCAGCTGCAGTATCCCGAGAATTTGCGAAGAGTTCATTAATCAAAGAAGTTATTCTCCATACTGGGCAGCATTTTGATGCCAATATGTCGGATATTTTTTTTGAGGAAATGGAGATACCAAAACCAGATTATTATCTGAATATCAATAGTTTATCTCACGGCGCCATGACTGGGAGAATGTTGGAAGAGATAGAAACCATACTCCTGAAAGAACGCCCTGATTGTGTGCTGGTGTATGGTGACACCAACTCCACCTTAGCAGGCGCATTGGCCGCCAAGAAGTTGCATTTAAAAATTGCTCATGTGGAGGCTGGTCTTAGGAGTTTTAACATGCTTATGCCCGAAGAAGTCAATCGTATTTTGACCGATAGGATAAGTGATCTATTGTATTGTCCAACGATAGACGCCGTTGAAAACCTGACAAAAGAGGGTTTTGAAAATTTCCCTTGCATCATTAAGCAGGCAGGAGATGTTATGCAAGATGCTGCGCTGTTCCATTATCCAAAATCTGTACAACAATCAACCGTATTAAAAGACCTCGATTTAGAGCAGCATCCCTACTTGCTTGTCACCATTCACCGGGCTGAGAATACCGATGATCCAAAGCGTTTGAACAACATCATTGAAGCCTTAAACCAATTGTCTGAGCAGTTTGGTATTGTATTCCCTATTCATCCCCGCACAAAACAAAAATTGATGCAAAAGGGATTGTCCAGCGCTGTCAAAGTGATTGACCCGGTGGGATACCTGGACATGATTCAGTTAATCAACGGAAGTAAATTGGTCATTACGGACAGTGGTGGCCTACAAAAAGAGGCATACTTTTTCAATAAGTTCTGCATAACAGTCAGGGATGAAACGGAATGGGTTGAATTGGTTCGGGGAGGGTTTAATAAACTCGTTTCTACGGAGCCTAAAGAATTAACCGAGGCTGTAAATCATTTCTTAAACAAAGAATTTATCCCCATGGGCGAGCTCTTTGGTGGCGGAAAAGCAAGCGAGCGGATTTGCAAATCCTTGCTGGAACACTTCGGTCTAGTGCCGGATGCGGCACCTGGCTCATGAACAAAACAATTTGGGTTTTTAATCAATTTGCAGGTCACCCGGAATCTGGCTGGGGGGAACGCCATTACTATTTTGCACGATATTGGATTCAGCAGGGTTACAGGGTTGTGATCTTTTCAGGATCATTCAACCACATGTTTCGAAATTTACCTGAAACTCATGGGAATCTAACTACCCAGATGGTGGATGGCGTTGAATTTTGTTGGGTAAAAGTGCCTGTCTACCATCCGCAATCCGTGCTCAGGTTTTGGAGTATGCTCGTTTTTGCCTGGAAGACGCTGTGGCTCAAGACTAGTGTTTATGGCACACCATTAGCCATTCTGGTGTCTTCCATGCCCATTTTTCCAATTCTAAGCGCCTTGATAAAGCGCTCGTTTTTAAAAAACACCAAGGTGGTGTTCGAAATCAGGGATATATGGCCTTTATCCTTGCAGTATTTATCCAATATTTCAGCCTACCACCCTGCGGTAATTTTTATTGGATGGTTTGAAAAAATTGGGTATCGCAGGTCTGACGTGGTGGTTTCCTTGCTGCCGAATGCCCGGGAACACATTGAGGCCGTGGCAAAAAAAACAGTCAATTTCCAGTATATTCCCAATGGCATTGAGGAGGCGCTTTTGGTAGATGAAGCCCTTGATCCAACCATCACTGAACAAATTCCCAAAGACAAATTCATTACCGGATATACTGGTACGATGGCCTTGGCCAATGCGCTTGAATCCTTTGTTGAAACCGCGCATTTATTGAAAAATCAGGCAGATATCCATTTTGTGTTAGTCGGTGATGGCTATTTAAAAGCCAAACTACAGGAAATTGCCTCCGGCCTTTCTAACATCACCTTTATTCCAAAAATCAGGAAGAACCAGGTTCAGAACATCCTGAAGCACTTTGACATTTGTTTTGTAGGCCGGAACGACTCACCACTATTCAAACATGGGGTTTCAGCTAACAAATATTTTGACTACATGCTTGCAGGAAAGCCGGTTTTGGATGCCAATAATCTGATTAAAGACCCTGTTGAGCTTTCCGGCTGCGGCATCATTGTCAAACCAGAATCCGCAGAAGCCCTTGCTGAGGGGTTGATGAAACTATACAATATGCCTAAAGATGATTTGATGGCTATGGGGGGTAAAGGCAAAAAATACGTTCAAGAGCAACACAGTTTACAAAATTTGGCAGGCCAATACCTAACAATTCTAACTGATAATCAAGGACATGGATCTTCCCAATGAGGGCAAAAGCCGTTGTTTGATTACCGGGAGTTCTGGATTCCTCGGCAGTGTGCTGGTTCAATTTTTTAGCACTGATTTTGAAATTACCACTTTAGGTCGCAGTACAACAAACGATATAGCAATTGATCTCTCCAAGGAGGTCCCAACGCTGCCGGATGCTTTCAACCTCATCCTCCACAACGCCGGAAAAGTCCACTCCATTCCCAAAACACCTCAAGAAATCCAGGCATTCTGGGACACCAACCATCAAGGTACTTTGCACTTGCTACAAGCCATTGACAACGCTGGCCATTATCCCCAGAGTTTTGTTTTTATCAGCACGGTAGCCGTCTATGGCATCGAGGAAGGGGAAAACATTTCAGAATCGGCTCCGCTGGAGGCCAAAACCCCTTACGCACAAAGCAAACTTGCTGCAGAAAAAGCCATTTGGGACTGGGGGCTGCAACGGGGAGTGTCCGTTGTAATTCTCCGCTTGCCGCTGGTGGTGGGTCCCAATCCACCGGGGAACCTTGCAAAAATGGGTACCGCCATTCAAAAGGGGCGGTATGTTCGCATCCAGCACAATCTGGTGCGAAAAAGCGCGGTATCTGCTCTGGATGTGGCCAAACTGATCCCCACACTGCCCGGAAAATCAGGCGTTTACAATCTTACAGACGGGGTGCATCCTACCTTTGAATCCATCGAGTCTGCTGTAGCCCAGGCGCTTAAAAAGCCGCTTCGGTGGTCTATTCCAAAAGGGTTTTTGCGTATAGTGGCAGGGCTTGGGGACTACTTGCCGGGTTTCCCACTCAAAACGGCTACGTTGCGCAAGTTGACTGCCTCCCTCACTTTTTCCGATGCCAAGGCCAGAGCAGAATTGGGTTGGAACCCGGAACCGGTGTTGCCGGTGCTTGCTGATCCGAGTACATGGAGTAAATTGCCATTCGCCAATCCATAATGTCCTATATTCTCCCCCTTTTCTTTATAATCCTACTTGCCGCGCAATTGCTCTATCTGAGACTAGCGCGTGCCTATAACATATCCGACCAGCCCAACCACCGATCCTCTCACCAGCAGGTTACCTTACGCGGCGGGGGCATCATTTTTCCTTTAGCCTGGTTGGGCTATTCCATCTGGAGTGGTTTTGCTTACCCTTATTTCACGGTCGGTTTATTGCTCATCTCGGTCATCAGTTTTGTGGATGATCTGGGACCCTTATCTGCCAAGCTGCGTTTTGGGGTACACCTGCTTGCTTTTACCCTTTGTTTTTGGGAACTTCATGTTTTTGAGCTGTTGCCCTGGTGGCAGTGGCTGGTGGCCTATATTCTCTGCATTGGCATCGTCAATGCTTACAATTTTATGGATGGCATCAACGGGATTACGGGATTGTACACTTTGGCCATCCTGGTGCCTTTGGCATTTCAATGGGACAGTCCGTCCAGCCTGTATCAAGCAAACAATCCCTTCCCTTTTTTAATTTTGGCGCTGCTGGTATTCGGCATTTTTAATTTCCGGAAAAAAGCCGTCTGTTTTGCTGGAGATGTGGGTTCTGTGAGCATCGGTTTTACGGTGCTCTTTTTTTTGATGGCGCGTTTTTTGGGCATTTGGGAATCAGGAGGCACCCTTCCTGAGCGGGCCGACCCAGTGTCTGGGTCAGCCGGAATATTTGATTGGTCCGTATTTTTATTCCTTGCCTTATATGGCATAGACACCATTCTTACCATTGCCTACCGGCTTTGGCGCAGGGAGAACATCTTTCAGGCGCACCGCAAGCACCTGTACCAGTATTTGGCCA
>Ga0247843_1005984_pt1 | contig 16308 bp, 9 predicted proteins | sample LaCruzMarch2017__FD_192420 | JGI IMG/M metagenome (GOLD analysis project Ga0247843, IMG submission 192420) | Freshwater microbial communities from meromictic Lake La Cruz, Castile-La Mancha, Spain - LaCruzMarch2017_8m | ecosystem: Environmental > Aquatic > Freshwater > Lake | place: Spain... | reverse complement strand
CATAGATTGGCATTCCCCGTTGCCGTAGCAATCATGAGAACAAGAGAGGTATTGGCACGCGGCGCCTTCGAAGCCATCAGCACATTTGCATGTCCCAGTATTATGATCACAATGGCCCATGCTTGAACATTCGGCGTCGTCTGCATGAGCGACATTGGCTGCGATTGGGAAGGAGAACCAGCTCTTTCCAGTAGGACAATCAAGTAGTGAGCAATCAGGCCCTGATCTTCCATCCTCGCATTCACACCTGTATGAAGGCGGACCAGAACACGTTCCGAATCCTAAACAAGCGGGTTCGCCCGGACACGTTGACGTTGTTCCTGTATAGCGGTAACCGCAATCGCCACGAGTACCAGCATTACCCAGCCCATCGGAAGTCAGCCAATGGTCGAGACAATCGCAAATCCCTTTTCCCTCGTCGCAATGTCCGTGGTTCGAACAAACATCTGATTCCTTCGTTCCCGTTACAACTTCTTGGACTGTCAACAGTGGTGCGCTTCCCGACGTTTGAGTCAGTCTCGTGCCATCGGGGATGAGAAGCGGCAAATCACCAAAATCTTGAAGAAACGTCACCTGGATGTTGTTACCCGACGCGATGCAAGCTTTCGTGACTCCTTCTGTCCAAGAAACTGCGACCTTGGGCTGCTGTCCTCCAAGAGATGGCAGAGCGTTGATTGCCTTTGTTACAGCTGCCGCGTTCGCATCAACAGGGATGTTGATTGTTGTCTCTCGCTTATAACTTAGAGTAAACGTTCCACCATCGGCATGACATTCCAAGAGCTGCACTTCGTTCACTTGTCCGCTCGATAATGGATCATCACCTTTAGGACATGTGCGTACGCTGCAATCGTACCCACTGTATCCCTCATCACAAAGACAACCAAATAAGTGGTCAGCTTCCCATGGAGTCTCATACACGTTCACCTCGGAACAGGCACCATAGTCACGGTCAGTGCAATCGATATCATTGCATATGTCAACGCTAGTACAACTACTTCGCAGCAAGCCGGGATCTTGCATCCGCGCCAAAGCCTTGGCAGAGAGACACCGTCCCTTTCCAGAGCAATCCTTTGGACATTTGAAGCGTTCACAGGCATGCCCTTCAAACTTGACATCACACTCGCAATTGCCTATGTGTTGTGGTGATGGGGGAAAGATGTAAAATGATTAATGACACTTTGAAAGATACCTGACCAACGTGTCTGTGGACACCTGAAATTTGCATTACCTAGTTTTCTATCGCACGTTCCTCTGTTTGAGCACTCTACATTATGATGGGCTACATCGTCAGCATTTGCAATATCACTCCACGCTGGTCCAGATGGGCAAGTTTTTAGCGAGCAGTCGGCGCCCGCGAATCCTGTAAAGCAGGAACAGACACCCCAAGGCGTGGTGCATTTTCCATTACCAGAGCATGAATTCGGGCATGGCGTGTATGCTGCGTATGCCGAGGGTAGTAGTATTTGGGCAACAATGACGAGCGAAAGCACAAAAACCCTCATTTTGCCCAGTCTCAAAAAGTAAGGGAATACCTGCGCGACGTGCAAATTTATTCGTCTTAATTTTGTGAACGAAACTCGTGTAATTGCATCTGCATCGGACTACCACAGGAACTACTTGACTGACAGTTTTGTAGCAATCGTGCCATTTTAGCTTAAAGAATTTACGCCCATCGTCTAGCTTGAGTGAAAACTGCAGACTATCACTTCTTTTTCTGCTTTGCCATCTTTTTCTCAAATGCCTTCAACGCTTTGACTCCCTTTGATGCTGCATCATCGCCCTTGATTACTGTCGAAAGCTTCGTGAGAACATCCACCATCATATTCGATACGGCGGCCTTCAAGTCACCAGGATGGAGTGACCCTGACGCAAAGTCTCGTAGCAGTTCGGCTTTTGCTGTGTATGTGACATCCCCTCCGTTGTCAGGTGATCGAGAGATGGTGACCGTATTCCCATTTTCTAACCCCCCAAAGTAGGCAAACACCTCAATCGGCGGACAAAAACCAACATTACCTGGCTCACAGAATGCTTTCTTCATCTTACTTTTACCATGGACCTTCGGATCGTCCAATATATAGTACTCGTCAGACTCGGTCTTATGCGCGGTCGACTCACGTGGAGGTTGAAGTGCCAACCTGCCCGAACCTCCTCCATCACCAACGTGCGATATCCGAGGCATGGGTAATGCCTCAACGTTTGCTGGATGGGATAATTTAGTCGAGTAGAAACCTCGAATGAGAGTTGCCTCTACAGATTGTGCTATTGTTGCGTCATTCTCCTTGATTGTCATGTTTGCTACAACATTCGTTGTAAGTACCTCAATACTACCGCCATCACCTGTTTCGAACGATTCTTCGCACAATGAAATGCTACTTGGATTGACCGCAAGAATGTCAGCAATCATCATCAATCGACCGATAACCTTCCCCACGCCTTCCGAATCCTTCATCGAAGAACCCATGACTTCATCAAGCGAGAAGTGCCTACCCGCATTAATAACCGATATCCAATAATTTGACGGGTCCTGAAGTATCGCCTCACTCTGTGTCACAACAGTAACAGTCTGCATTATACTTCCACCATACAAATGACCGTCCAAAGCACGTAATGCACAAAGTAGAATGGCATGATACGCCGCTATTAATTTCGAATCGGCATCCAAACTGCCATTCACTCGTGCGGTCCAGTCTAGGAGCAGGAGTACCCGAGGAGTTGTCATCATATCAACATTGGAATCTCCCTTTAACATTGTAAGGACATCCGCGACGCACTGGAGTGTTGGATTGGTCTCAGGTAATGGTGCCATAACAAGATGACATGCCTTCGGAACGACGCCAGCCTTGACTAGATCAAGACGGAACACCTTAGGCGTCTCGCCACTCACCACATGAGAAGCAGCCGAGGCTGTCGTTTCTCTCTTAAACTCACGAACCTGATCCAACAACTCACGAGCAGTATCATCATTTGTAAAGTGATCACGTACCGGCTGGAGTAGTTCATTCAACGCTCTTACAAGACCATCCTTTAATTGATCTACGGATATTTTACCTGCTAAAAAATCAGATTTTACATCATGATACTTGTCGTAAACTACAACAATATCCTCTTCTTCACGGCAGCAGGAACACGTAAAATTTGATCCAGGAGGAGATAGCACAATATGACGAACATAATCAAGTATTGGATTCTTGAGCATACTGTCATCGTCATTTACGAGATGCATAGATTCCTTTCCGGCATCGGCATTTCCCTCATCTCCTCCTGCATGTGGCGCGTTGGCAGCATTGCTTAGCGGTGAAACAACTGAGGTAGGACAGTAAGCAGAACGTATCTTCCGTTCAACGTCCTCGGCAGCATCCTCCATAAATATAGCACTATCTGGATCACTCTTACTCATCTTCTCTTGTCCCTCCTTTAACCCATACAGCATGTGATGACTGAGTATAATAGGCTTACGTTTGCCCTTGACATGATCACAATATTCTCGTGCCAACATATTCACCTTCCGTTGATCTACGCCTAATTGACATATATCCGCCTGTAAGAAGAATACGTCAGTGCATTGCATTAGCGGGTACAATACCTGTGCGGCGGTTAAATTCCCCTCCAATCGGCCCATAATTTGACAACATTTCTTAATCCGCGTGATGTTAAATCGTCGTGCCACGTCAAGCATAATTGGCCAATAGATATGCGCATTGTCGTTAATTTCATTCGATGCCCATCTAAATTCGACATTGGACAAGTCCATCCCCGCCGCCTTCCATACTTCGATGAGATACTTTCCGACGATCGTAATCTTGGCCAAGTCGCCCCCCATCTTGTCATTCATTAACGCGAACCAATCAGCGACCCAAAAAACGAACGTGGCATTCGTGCCGGGAGCGGTACACTTATTAACGTTGACGGACTTCAGCAGGCCCTGTGCAATGTGCATCCGACCGGAGGGTTCGAAGCCATCGTACAGACGAATACGCGACGCATCGGTAGCGTTGTCGTCACTATTGCCACCGCAGCTGCCACGTCCCTTGGCGAGGATTAAGCCTTTCAATTCGCCTTCGCTTATACATTCCTCGCCTATCGACAGTATGCGACGTAGGTCTGCCTCGAGCTATGCAATAGAGAATTGGGGGTGAGATAACGGGGGCAATGATAATGTTGGATATTTTAGGTACAATCGCATGACTACACAGTAGCAATGACGTCCCTGTGGCGGCACTCACCTCATCATTCCATACCCGTGCCTCTGGCGGCGTTGACGCCTCGTGGTTGTCCATGTTTTGAGTTTTGAGGGTGTTTGAGTGAGAGGCTTCTTCTCTCTTTTGCTCTTCTACTTTAGTGCATGGTGCTCCACCGGTCCAAAGGTAAAGTCAATCCGCACTACAGTGTTGCTCCAACCAAAAGAAAACACCATGCCGCTTACCGCTGACCTTACCTTTGTCGCTCCTCCAGCTTCGGACGCGGCTAGTCAAGTATCTAATCCAGTATCCTATCCGACAACTTTGTACCCAGAAATCGAGTCATATGCGTCTGGCTACCTCGACGTGGGCGATGGACACGAATTGTATTACGACGTATCGGGTAATCCACGTGGCATACCGGCGGTATTTTTACATGGCGGTCCCGGTGCCGGGTGTTCGCCACGATGTCGACGTTTCTTCGACCCGTCTACCTTTCGTATTGTAATATTCGATCAACGTGGTTCGGGCAAATCCCGGCCTAATGCAGCGGATGACCTCGAGGGGTCGTTGGTCGAGAATACCACGACCAAGATTGTCGAGGATATTGAGAAATTGCGAGTGCATTTAAATGTAGACAAGTGGGGATTAGTCCTCGGCGGGTCATGGGGGTCGACGTTGGCTTTGGCATATGCACAATCACATCCATCGCGCTGTCGTGCACTACTCCTACGTGGCGTCTTCCTCTTTGGATTGGATGAGGTTGATTATCTCTTTTCGAATGGTGGGACATATGGTCAGAATCCACAGGCATGGGAAATGTACAAGGAGTACATCCGAACTACGTCTACTGATTGGGAAACAGAGTCGATGAATTTACTCAGTGCATACTGGAAGAGATTGACAAGTAACGACTCATCAGTCCGAGCGGCAGCGGCTGCAGCATTTGTTGGATATGAATTATCGATATCCAAAACATTCATTGATCCGACAATTTTGCAAACCTACTTGGGTGATCCACATTTATTTGTGCCTTTTGCTGTTATGGAGGTGAGCTACATGCTTAATAGTGGGTTCATGCGCAGGGGGCAGTTACTTGATGGCGTGAACGTTATGGTGGAGCATGGGCACATTGTTGCGATAGTTCATGGTCGTGCGGATTACGTCTGTCAACCACACGCTGCCTGGCGTCTTGCACAGGCATTGCGTGCCAAGGGGTCAACGTTTGTTGACTTAGAATTTGTTGCGGGTGCTGGACACTCGGACAGTGAGCCAGGTCTTGTCGATGCAATGGTGCGTGCAAGTGATAAGGTAAGGGACATTCTCCAGACCGAGACGAAGTCGTAACTTGCTTTGGGAATGAAGATTACGGCATAGCTGGCTTGGCAAGAAGAAGAGTTTAAACATGTAAATATGTTATATCAACTCGCAATCCCCCCAGCTGTTATGGAATATGGATACACACACTCATTCTCCGGATATTTACCATTCATATTGTTCAAAATGGCAACAAATTCAAATCCTGCTTGGTCTTCCGGTGTCCCCTCCACAGCATGATGAAGAGACACACGGTGCGAGACCATCTTATCCCATAGACTTCCACTACTGCTGCTTGTCCTACCATTGACAGTGGTATAAGTTTTAGCGGCAGCAAGAATGGTAACATCATGAGCCTCTCTAAGTCGCATTAGTTGTCGGTAGAATGAATTCCTATCAGATAGTCCACTGCCACTGGAGCTTCGACAGGTATTCCCAGAAGCAGTCATCGTAGTCGTGGGAAGACCTTCAAGGTAGCGTGTCGTTTCATCTAGTGTCGTGAGAGAATCGATAAGTACCAATGTAGGTGCAACTGCTGGTGGTTGAGTAGTAGTAGCATTCGTGAATGAGGATGAACTACTCTTCTTAACACGAAAGTCAAATTGGTGTGAACTCGAAGGAGGCTTCGATGTGGCATTTACTATGCCACTACTGCTCGTCGTCACTGTCTCCTTCTTCGTGACGTCTGCCTTTTCTTTATCCAATGCCTGTCGTAGCAATTCGATTGTCGCGACAAGACTGAGATAAGTAAAGTCTCGCGGTTGTACAATGTTTATCCGTCCTAAGCATGATGCGATTGCTAATTCAATTTGTCGTTGTTCGATGATTGTATTTTGATATTCATCCCCACCAACACCATCATCATCAACATCCCACTTCTTATCGTGCTCACTCTTCCATCGCCGAGCAGGTGCAGTTTCCTCCCACCGTCGTAGTACGGCCTCCTTTACACAATTTACAAGTTTTTCAATATGCAATCCCAACTCGATATCCAATATAACAACCTTTGGTTCAGTTACCAATAATCCTGATTCATTGTTGTTGTTGTTGTTGTTGTCATTCTGCTTCCAACGTTTGACGGATGTAGGTTGATGACAATCATCTTCTTCCATCTCGGAGACGAATAATTGCGATGTCGAGACTACATACCTAGCAGCCACAGCGAGCATTATTGATGTCATTCCTGATCCAGATGGACCATTAATTTCCAATACTATTCCCGATGATGACGATGATGTAGACGTCTGTTGATGTCGTTGGCGGGTATGTAGTAGAGACTCCCTGCCAAGGACTGCATCGATGAATGAAATACCCGTACCCTGGGGGAGGAAGGAATAGATTGCAGTATGGTCAACATCCTCTGATGCTTGCTCTTTCATATTATTTAGAGGATCTACTGCCGTCTCACAAGAGTATTTATTACTGGTAGTGGCTTTGCTTCGTTGCTGCACGTCTGTCGATGTCGATGTCTTATTTCCAAATTTGACCCGAAACTCCATTTCCTTACGACGCAATCGTCGCAATATCCGACGTAGTCTTTTTGTCTCTTCTACCCTCGGTAGAACTGATGGTTGTGGTGGGGTTGTTGTGAGATTTGGTAATCGTGATGCCCCCCTTCCTCCGACAGAACCGTCCGTTGCGGCCACGTCGACAACAACGGGCACTGATGATAGACACGATCGAGCAGCCACGAGAGGGTAGGACGATAGCCATTTCTTCAGTGGCCGTTCTGCCGATCGAATCGCTCTTTCCATTGCCCTTTTCCTCTTCCTCGTCTCGGATGATGATTCCTCATTCTTCTTGCGACTGCCAATGTTTAACGAACGATCCTTGTCGGCATTGTCGTCGCCGTCCAAAGTGCTAATGCTACCATCATCGTCATCGTCACTACTACAGCTGCTGCTGCTGCTATCGTCGCTGCTGCTAATCCCCGCCAACCGACGTGCACGACGTCGAGTGTGGCGAGTATACAAGTCCAATGCTGTTTCATGATATGGATTATCATAGTCGGTCGAGGATGAGTCCGAGTCAGCTATATCATCATCGTGTACATCATGGTCATCGTTGTCATTGGCAGTGTTTGAGTCACTTTTATCGTCGCGTTTCTTACCGTCGTTGACGACGATGCTGGTGTTACCATTGACCCTGCCCACCCTAACCCTGCCCGCTGCGGGGGTGAAGCCAGCCATTCTAATGTTGAATTGCAAGCACTTCAATAGAGCACAATACTAGATCTCCTCTTCTCCGACGACTACCTAAGGGCGGGAACGAATGGAACGAGGTGTTCCATATGCTATGCGGTTGCCCCGTCCACTTCTGTGCCTGATAATTGTGGTTGCGAAGGCGTACAGTAACAACTGCGTCCACACGGTGTAGAAAGGAGGCGTTGGTAGGCGATTGTAATAGTCTCGCGTCCAATCATGGCCGATGCGGAACGCTCGGCTATTGAAATCAAGGTCCTGCTGAAAAATCTTGACCCAACGAAGTCATCAATTAAGCACAAGGATCGGTTACGTCGATTAAACAAATTCCGGAATTATGTAACGACGAATCCCCCTCCTGAATTCTACGATGATGATCACTGTCTTTTACTCCTAGGATCAGAGTGTCCAACGGCATTGGACGATGAAGAGTTGGAGGGGATGAATTTGGTGGGTTTGTTACGTGCCACGGGTTGTCCGAGTACGGATCATAAGGATTCGCTTAAGCGCAGTGCACGACCAACGATATCACTATTGCGATACCTATGTCTTGACTTTGGGGTATCCCAACCGTCGCTTCACAGCAGTAGTAGTAAGAGTGGTGGTGGTGGAAAGAATGCTGCCAAATTTGATTTTGTTACTGAAGAATTAAACGGCTTCGCGTCGGCACTTTGTGCATTGAACATCCCACAACTCCGGACAATGCGTCTTGATATACACATTGGCAAGGGAGATGATAGCAGTAGTGGTAGTGGTGCTGGTGGTAATGCTATCATGGAAAGTCTTGTCATGAATTCATTATCATCACGGGGTGGATCGAAAGACGATGCATGTGCATTACTAGCACTCATCCTTACACGACATACCGATACCGATTGTGAAACACCCAAGCCGTTGAAAATGCAAGACTTTTTACCAGAGAAGTTAACACAGGCCGAATTTGAGGCATGGTTGGGAGAGAATGCTAGTCCAGATGTCCGACGGGTTATTCATTCGAATGAGAAGGAGAGTATTTCTGGAGGAAGTGGGGGAGGGCCAGTAGTAATTAATAAAGCATTGACAGGAGCAGTTGTGGGCAAGTCTGTATCAAAATTGGGTGTATCGGTGGTGGCAGCGAAAGGGAGCAGTGGGGGGAACAGTCGCAATCCATTCACGAATGATAATGATGACGACGATGTCGAGGACGACGTGCGTGGTCTCCCAAACTTTGACAAAGGGTTGGGATCAAAATCTAAGAATGTGAATGAAGTGACATCGTGGGATGAATTCGTGACACTGGTAACAGGCGAGAAACCGACGAGGTGGGCCGAAACTCAAATGGCAACCGAAACTAGTCGAGCATCGGGTGCCATGTTTTTGGAAGAGGAGCGTGCCAAGGCAATTGCCGAACGTCAAAAGGCTGACGAAGAAAAACGACGTGTCCTTGGACGTGATCCTCTAGGTATTCATAGCACTGAAGGGTTCGATTTACAGGAATTAGAGAACAATCGCGAACAGTTGATATATCAAACGTTGGAAGAGATCGAAGCAGAAATCGAAAAAGAGATGTCATTGTCAGTCAAGGCTGGCGTGGAAAAGGTGAACTGGTTAGAGGCACAAAGGCAATCACTCCTTTCTATCATTGAGGAAAAGAAGAAGAGGACCGACACCAGCGAATCAAAGGGGGGTGTAGGGTTTCCATCAATCTTGCCAACATCTCCAGACTTCGACCCCATCCTATTCCTAACGCTCGCACATCGACATGCAACGTATCAGGAACTTCAGGACAGTATATCACGATTGAGTCGTAAGACGGACAATCAGGTTGAAAGGTTACAAAACTTCGTACGTGATCATTTTGCACTCTTTATTAAATGTTCCGAGGGCGTTGATATATTCGGGTCTGATCAACGTGACTCTGAGAAAGGCAAGAGACAGGTGCAGAATCAATTTGGGACGTTGGACAACATTGCCCAATCATGTGCCGAACAAGCACGGAAGAGCTTTAAGCCATTACTCGACAATACGAATGAGGTTCGTAAGGTCCAATCTGCTCTATCCGTGCTTCAGAGAGTCGCACCGCTTTTGCAGGTCCCGAGTCTTATGCGACAGCACATTGAGAATGCCAATTTTTCAGCCATGGTCAAAGCTTATCGTAAGGTATTGGTCATCGATAAAGACCATCGAGACGTTGATTTGTTGCGATTTGTTAGGGTGAAGGCAGGGGAAGCGGCACAAGATGCACGACAGGATCTGGAGTTAATACTTGCCGACGAGACTTCACCCGCAAGCAGTCTACTTGATGCAATTAGGGATCTGGGAGCATTGCTGGAGCTGCTTGACGAAGACGGTGGCTCAGTCGAAAGTGATTCTAAGGCTGGTACCTTCACGGTTGATGGACGTGTTATTCGCTTTTGTGATCATCCTCCGGCTCTTGCCTGCCTTCTCGTCCAAACTTCACATTTTCTATCTCTTGTTGGTAAAGCCGTAGCGAGTACTGAAGCCACTGCTGAGCGGTGTTGGCAGGTTGAAGGATCGGATAGCGTGTCGCATCAATCTGGCGGCACTGACGAAGTCTCATCTGAACAACGCAGTCGTGACAAACGATGGAAGTTTGATGTACTTGAGGCCAGAGTCGACGCAACTCTTCGTGCAGTAACCCTTGCCAAGAATTGGTTACCCCGATTGCTTCAGATTGGTTTTGCTACACATGAAGCGGAGAAGAGACAGACTGCTAGAAAACTTCGAGCAACCTTCAAGAACAAATCATCAGCTGGAAGTGACAAGGACATGAAGGGTAAAGGTACCAACATGATGACTGCTCACAAAGTGTTCGAAACTATTGTTAATCCTGCACTAACACTTCTTGTGGAGCACGTGGCATTTTGCTCATTGGGGTGTGCCAATCAAGCATCTGAGTACAAGATTACTCCTACGTATGGCAATGAATCACCGGAACGCCTCCGGTCCATCTTAAAGTCTCCCCTCCCACCAACACAGACTGCAAAGTGTGCACAGGACCTAACCGATCTAGCAGAATTGATTGGGGAGTCTAAAGAGACTATATTTACGAGTAATGATGGCGAGGGAAACAAAGCTACGCAAAATTCTCCTCTAGAACGATGCTATCAAATGATAAATGAGGCCGTGGGCATGATTGAGCAGCGTGTTTGTATCTACTCCTTCGATGCATGTGCTCGCAAGTGTTCAATTAGTGCTACGGGCAGTGGAACCTTTGAAGGTGACGCTCTCCTTCAGTGTGTTCAGAAACTTTCGGATGATCTCACTCGATCGGATGAATGCTACAAGGAGATTGAAAAGGGATGCTTATTGGTCACGCAGAAGTGTTGTGAGGGAATGACAAATTACGTGAAAGATAGAAGCGATGCGGCAAGACTGCGTGTCGTTGCCGAATGTGCAGATGCACTCAACACAACGATTGTGGATGTTGGTCGTGAGGTGTCTTACCTTACCAATGGCCGGTCAGAGAGTTTGCAGTCTACTCTATCGACAGTAATCTCGGCATTGGAGAAAGAAATGTTTGACGTGTTCTTAGAAAGTGTGAAGAGGGCTGTTTCCTCTTCAGCAAAACTTGGTCTCATTGACAATCCATCGGATAATGCTCAGAAATCAAACAAGGCAGAAGACTTTGGTCCTTTTCCTCCATATCTTGCAGCCTCCTTCTTAACCATCGTTCGTTGTCGAGCACAAGTCGAACGTGCGCTGCGGGATCTACGCCGTTCGGACGGTGCCACGTATCAGCTCCTTACTCTACAAACAGTGTCCGATGGAGTAGTCGAGAGTATTTGCATTGATATCAAGTCCAAAATCAATAAAGTCCGACCTCGAGCAGAGGTTTATGCAATCCATATACAATTTTTGATTAGCACGCTTAAAAAGTATTTGAGTGACGATGTGTTGTCGTTGGCTTCGGACACACGGAGAATGTTGGGATCGGCAAGTCCTAGGGGGATCGGTGTAGGAATTGGAATGGGCAATGGACCCGAAGGCCTTGCGGCGTTGGAGAATCTCGAAAGATTGGGAAGGGTATATGTGATGTGTTTGGGGGACTGAGGATCAAGAGTGATTTACGATTTGCCGTGTAAATGAAGTCTATAGTCTTACTTTCCATCTTGCATTTGCTTCATTGCCTTCTCCAAATCTTCATTACTCATGTTGGCCATTTGTGTTTGAGCCTGCTGACTGGCCTTGAGCATCTGGTCTGGGGACATATTCTTCATCATCATCTGTGCAGCCTTTCGCATCATTGGATTGGACTTCATCATTTCGGCTGCCTTCTTCATCATCGCGGGATCGGCCCCCATTGCTTTCATTCTTGCTTCTTCTTCTGGCCCAATATTTGTCATTCCATCAAGCATTTGTTGCATATCATCGTCAGTCATTGTTTTCACCTGCTGAGAAACAACCTTCATCTGATCTTCTGACAGATTACCACCAACACGCGGCGATCCCGATCCCACAACTTCAGCCTCAACTGTCCTAGATTTCTTGGCCTTTGGATGGCAGGTAGCTCGAGCCTCCTCCATAACATCATCCTCGAAATATTCCTGTATCTCATTCCAAACACGTTGAAAGCCGGCCCGATCTACACGAGTTGCACCCCGCGCCCCCGCAGCCCATGAATCAGCAAGCTCTGACTTAGACAAGTCCTGCTCCCGTTCTCCAGATAAAACAGTAATAGGTGGTAAGGTCGAGAACGCCTCAAATGTAACACCTCCCGTATTTGGTTTAGACATGAGCTCTCCAACTTTGTACATGGCGTCAATTACATTTCGATCCATGGAACTTCCTGGCATACCCACGCCTGTGACGGGATTATTCTCCTTCATTGCATTAATTGCTTCATCTACTAGCTCAGGAGAGAGATTCTCCATTTGCTTACGTGCCATTTCGGCCGCCTGCTCTAGTTCTTCCTTGGACATTTTAGACATTTTCTCTTGTGCCAATCTACTCTGTTCTAACATTTGTTCGGGTGTCATATTGCTCATTAATTTTTGTGCAGTTGCCATCATCTGTGGATTATCTTTCATCATCTTCATACTAACAAGCATCGTATCTGGATCCATTCCCATGTCTTTTAATTGCTGCTTTTGGATATCGGGCATGCTTTCCATTTCAGCAATCAATTTGGACATATCTTGTGGAGTCATACTTTTCATGGCAGCTGCCGATGCGGCCAGTGTTTCGGGGTTCGTTGCTTCCTCTTCCATGATGCGCCGCATTTCTTCAGGGGACGGGGTTGAGAATAAGGGTTTGACAACATGTACCACAGTGCGGCGGCTGCAAGGAGCTACTGTTTGGAAGGCATTACAGCCGCCAGCGATTAAGATTGCAGTAACGATGAATCGCATGATGGTTCGATGCTTCCTGTGATGAGGGTTTACTTTCATTGTGACTGTGCTGACACGGGGAGACTTCCCGCTCAACAAGTACAATAGTGAACGATTGTATTAGGTATGATCTCGGATCGGATATCATCCCAACGATGTCGTTTCTTGCGTCGCTACTTTGCCAGCTGGTTCTACTCTTTTTCTTCTACGACAATGTCGCGTCGTCATTCACCTGTCCTATCATACATCATCATCAGAGTCGATCGACCTCATCGGTGCTCTTAGTCTTAGCGAACGCGGCTGCAAAGATACCTACATCTCCAACGGATCGGGACAATGCTGCAATTGCATCTATACGAACAGCGATATCGAAACCTCGAGTGCCATCATTACCACTTATCGAGTGTGAATTTCCAAGCTTGGCGTCATTAAACAAACTGGGGGATGGATCACTCCGTTCATCGCTAGAGGCCGAGGAGGCCAACATCGCTTTTGTTGTCAAGCTAGTACGTGGAATCTCGTCACCCATTCCACTATTAGGACCAAAAGTAGCGGTGGTTATAAGTTCATCGGCAGCGGTATCTTTGACAGAAAAGATTCGTGAGAGGGTAGGTGGTGCTGCCTCCGTGTATTCGTTAAAGATGGGCGGCGGTATCCCAAACGAGGACGGTGGGGGTGTGAAGAAGAAGGGTAGCGTTTGCTACATTTTCATCACTCCAAGTTCCAAGTCGGACTATCGCACTGCTATTGACCAAGCAGAATTGGGATATCCCACAATCCTCGTTAATGGATCCTTTAAAGACTTGAAAACAATTCCAGGATCTGCAACAATGGCATACTTCAACAAACCACTAACATACAACTCTGCAGTTGCCGGATACTTAATCCGATCATACCCAGGCCCGTGGACTGTGCTGGATGCACAAACGAAAGCTGCACTTGGATCATTTACGGACGAAGAAATATTGGTCGAGGGCACAAATACACCTGATCTTAGAGAGTCTGGTCGAATGGTGCAAAAGTCTGTCGATAATCGAGCAATTGAGGCCAGGTCGGTTGCCAGGAAGTAAGTGCCAAAGCCAGAATGTGGCAAATGAAGTGAGAAAGTTTCAACTGCCTGATGAGCCTGTATTAAAATAAACCACACTTAGCTTAATCTTGTTGACAGCAATTCAACGTATTAAGTTCTTTACTACATACTCATCAATGACGACACGACTGAGGAAAGAAAATAATGGTCAAACCCAACAACATCATTTTTCCGCGTTCCCGCCCAAATTTAGGAATGGTGGAGAGGGTGTGAGAGGACGCCATCGTTTATGTAATGCTCGTTGCGAAGAGTGGGAAGCTGATCCCTCTGTTGCTCGCATCAACAATCCCGAGAAATTTGCCTGCTTTTGTTGCGACCACATCTTATACGAGAAATTCAGCACATTCTATTGGCAGAAAGCAATTGAAATTATTCAGTTCGAGTGACAAAAGAATGACAGACGAGGTAACCGAAGCAAAAGCCGCCGCGGCAAGCTATGTGTCATCCGATGAAGATGGTGTGGGTCCGGCTACTGTTTTTGACAACATCTTGAGTGGAAAGTGGCCGTCAGATAAAGTCCATGAAGATGATCTCTCACTTGCCTTTCGTGAGTAACTATTCGTAGTATATCCACTCGCCCAACACAACTTAATGTACAATGTATAATTTTTACCTTCAACTTGCATTTAATTCAGGGGACATCAACCCTCAGGCACCTGTTCACATTCTAGTCATCCCGAAGAATCGCGACGGACTTACCAAATTAAGTAATGCCAGAGAGAATCAAAAGGATATCTTAGGGCATCTTATGTATGTCGCACAAGGCTTGGGCAAGAAGGAATGTCCTGATGGATTTCGCATCGTCATCAATGATGGTGAGCACGGAGCTCAGAGTGTTTATCACCTCCATCTTCACGTATTGGGGGGACGTCAAATGGAGTGGCCTCCGGGATGATTTAGCTACGGTATTGTTATGGTGAACGTAACATTAAGCGTTTGCTAAAGATTCTGAATTGGGACGACAGTGATCAACCAATACTTATGAGAAACATTACAAAATCTCTAAATTGCCATCTGCTATTTGTCTGCCATGTAAGTTTGAGCACTTAACGAATCTCCCAATTCTGTACGAATAATTCTATGAGAACCACTCATTCGCTCCGCCAGCATAATCGATGATATTACTATATCCAGCCATTTTGGCAAGCTGACTAGCCTGCTGGCTACGACTACCAGCCTTGCAGGTAAATACTAATGTCTCATCCATTCCTGGCTTCTCAAAACCAAACGCTTCTTTAAAGTCCTCCTCTTCCATTGCGAATGCTCCCTGTGCAATATATGGCAAAGGTAGAGTTTCAACGACATCGCTCAATTTTCCTGTTTGTTGAATCTCATCATGCCCACGAACGTCGATGATAATGTACCCACTCTCATCACGACTGCTATTTACGACATCCTCAATAATCTCCGTCATGGCAGCTCGATCAATACGTTGGATTCCTTCAGTTTGACCACCGAAGAAACTCATTTGTTGTTGGGTTATGGGATTTCTTGGGACTATAAGTCCATGAACCTGAATCAGAGGACGTGACGATAATCGACCGTAGACAGATGACGACGGCGATGATGTAAATGCCACCGCCGCCCTCGTCCTTTTCGTCGATGATGCAAGCAACGCGAGGGAGGTACCGCCGAAGCGGCGACTCCACATAGTGTCTAGTTCGTGTACTAGAGTTCCCGCCCTTCTATATTGAAAATGACATGAACGATGCGACGAGAGAGCACTCAACGACTTAGAAACCATGCTTCTCTTCCAACTCTTGTCCCTTCTTTTATGGTGCATCATTGCATTACCTGCTAGTGCATTCTCCGTGTCGTCATCATTTTTCGGATCATACTTGGCATCTCTTCACAAAAAAGAAGATGGTGACATTATTGCACTGTCTTCTCGTCGAGACATTCTAGCACATATCACATCATCGTCACTTATTCTCGGAGTTTTATCTACATGCATCATATTTCCTTATTGGTCTTATGCCACTGACAATTTAGTCGACGAAGGAGGCATTGTATCTCAATCTAAACTTGCCTCCCTCTTGAAGAGAGTACCCACTTTTGCAATAGTTGACAATGGGGGTGTGCCATACTTCGTCGTGGGCGAGGATGCCAAGCTAACGTCATACTTCTTCATCGATTATTATGAAGCGAAACGGATCTTGGACGTGGCAACTTCATCTGCCGATAAGGCTATA
>Ga0247843_1005982_pt1 | contig 16312 bp, 28 predicted proteins | sample LaCruzMarch2017__FD_192420 | JGI IMG/M metagenome (GOLD analysis project Ga0247843, IMG submission 192420) | Freshwater microbial communities from meromictic Lake La Cruz, Castile-La Mancha, Spain - LaCruzMarch2017_8m | ecosystem: Environmental > Aquatic > Freshwater > Lake | place: Spain... | reverse complement strand
TTGATGAACGTGTGGTTGTTCGTATCGTAAAGCATGTCGCCATTCGGGTGATGGGTCATATGAAACGAGAAGTCTTTGTATTGCAGCTTAAGCTCGTCTGCTACCCCATTAAAACCAGACTTGACGATGTTGCTTAGCCTATCATCATGATTGCCTCGTATCAGGATAATGAAGCCATGAAGTTGCTTTCGGATCGCTGCCATATCTTCGGGTTTTCCTAGGCCAAAGTCACCGATATGATAGACAATGTCAAGCGGCTTTACATTTGCGTTCCATCTCGAGATCATCGACGCGTTCATCTCTTCGGTGTTCCGAAAGGGACGGTTCTCATACATGATGATGTTCGTGTGGCAAAAGTGCGTGTCGCTTGTTATCCAAATTTGACTCATTCATCTCTCCTACACCAATAAATTGCGGCTATTGCCCCTGCAAACCCTGCTATTGCCGATCCTGGCAACCAAAGGATCGCTAGTCCACCGTCTCTGATTTCGTCAAACATTGTGCTGCCTCATAATACTTATTCCCTTCATACATCCATCCTCTTCGGATCTTACCAGTCTCGGGATCATATTCTGCAAAGGGTTCGCCTAGCATTCGTATCCCTAACCATCTCGCTAAATACTCAGGCGGTGGGGCCACCGTCGTGAGGGAGTCCTTCCGCGATCTTTTCTTCCCTGAACTTTTTGACAAGCTTCGCTCCTTCTTCAAGTGTGGGTCCTTCTTTCCATTCTCTCCAGCTATGAAACTCTGATGTGGGAGGATGTCTATCGTCCGGGTAGAATCGAGGCTCGTCTCCGTTAGGCTTATACCATCCTCTGCATGTAACAATGATCTTGTACTCGCAAGGGGCTTCATCTCCGGGAGCATATCGACCAATGTCGTACCAGTCGTTGGGGTCTAACGTCTTCGTACAAACCGTTCTGTCGCAATCGTCGCATCTCGTACTTAGGTTTCTGCAACCTCTCTTTCTACATTCATCCATCAGAATGGTCCTTGTTGGTCAAAAATTGAGTCTGATCTTGGGTGCTCGCCACAGTGTTTTTCGATGTAAGCCAGGGCTTTTGTGGTAAATAAATCCATGTGCACTGAGTTTTTAAAGCGGATGTGCGGGATGTATTTTTTCTTTCCATCTTCATCCTCATACTCTCTCGTAGGGAAGCTAATCCAGCGCTTGCCATCCTTTTGGAAGACTGTAATATTGAAGATTTCAACTCCCCATTTTTCCACAAAGATGCTCGCATATCCTAAAACCACTCCCTTCCCGACCTGTTTGTATCCAGTGCATACCATTGACATTAAAAAGGAACCTCTTCGTTAGAGAAGTTACTCGTGGAAACTGGCGCTTGAGGATGTGGAGTGATAAATTTCTTCACATTAGCTCGCACCATTGCCGTCATTTCTTCTTCATCGCTTCGTGAGTCCAACAGAAAAGCCGAAATATAAGCGTCTTCTCCACCATTCGATGGCATCTTGTAAGAGGCTGATGCGGCAAAAAAGCCGGAACCGTCTTTGTTGGGCACGATCTTGTAGCGTAGAACAATCTTTCCGAATGCTTTCATTGTAGCAATTCCCAGATGTTTCTCTCCGGGAGTCGCTTCGTATTTGACAAACTCAAATTGGCTCATACTTTTCCTTGTTTATGAACTCATGCCACTTATCTAGTAGAATCTGCAGCCTCTCATAAGGCCTATGGAAGTTGCAGCTATTCCAGTAAGAGGTCAAAAGCTCTAGTTTCTGTGCTATCTTGTCTAACGAATATCTCTGGCTCTTTCTTATTACGACGTGGCGCCCTTGAGGCTTGAAAGGGCATTCGCTATTTCCACATCCTACAGTCCAAATCCAGCTTATCCCTTCTAGTGGCATACTTAACTCTGGAGTCTTGCGGCACCAAGGGCATGGATTTAGATCTGCGAATAGAGCGAGCTGTTCAATAGTCATTATATTCTCTTAAACTTGGTTCCCTCATGTGGTTTATTGTGAGACGATGGATCTTTGAGGATTGCGAGGGCTTTTCTAAGCGCTGCAATCGTGATCTCTCCTCTTTCGCATTCTTTTTCCATTGCTCGAATCTCGCGACGTCGCATTTCCAGGTTATGCACTTGCCTTTCGATCTCGTAGTCGAGGATGTATTCGTTAGGATTCTTAGTAAGCTGGTCAACTTTTTCTTGAAGTATCGGATCATATGCCTCTGGTGACTGTTTATTCATGTTTTTCCTCTAGTGGACATATAGACTGGTAAAGTATCAAACATTCCTCCAGAGTTTCCTGTATGTAAGATAGATATGTGAGGATAGGAATGAATTGCGGAGGAATAATCTCATCGTCACAGATGGATAAATCCGCCTTTTCTGCTGCGTGCAAACACTCGGAAATCAGTCCCCATATCTTTCCAAGAATCAACAGTTTTTCTTCAATAGGCAAACAAACTTTCATATCTTAAACCTTTGCTTTTTAGGGCCCTTTTTTTTGGGCTTTCCTGCGACGTTTAACGCTATTGCTACCGCTTGTGCTTTCGGTTTTCCCGAAGCTATCTCCGTCTTTATGTTCGCTGACACTGCTTCCTGGCTCTTCCCTTTCTTTAAAGGCATACTTGTCCTCCACTACTTTGTCTAAAATTCCTTTCTCATCGCCCGGCTTGTACCTATCGGTCTTCGGGCCATTGAATCCAGCCTGACAACTCAAGCAAGTTCCCGTTGGGTTTACTTGGACTAAGAAGCCACAAGTTGTACAGTGCATAAAATCCATTAGCATTCCTCGGGTAATATGAAGCCCATATCTCGGAGCTTCTGTTTTTGTTGCTCAGTCGGTGGTCGATATACAAATTCTGCCGACTCTTTATTCAAGGGTGAGCAATCCGAACACCAAGCTACCATCGCCCCTTTTCCCATGGCCGCTGAACCTGCGGGCTTACCGCACTTGCATAAAACTACATTGCCTTCCGAGTCGTACATTCGGACGTTCTCAGGATTCAAGAACCTGACATTTCCACCATACTCGGCTTGCAAGTCTCTCATTTCTTTTCCTTGCTCTTTTTGTAATCGGCAACCAAAGCTTCGGTGTTCAGAATCAGCTCTTCAAGCGACTCGATGAACATCTTATCAATCACTTCGTAATGCTCGGGGCTTAGGTGAACTGACTGACGCATACAAGCCATTTCGTGTACGCCATCGTACTGTCCCCAGAATCTATTCCAAATTAAAGTCGAGTCATGTTCCTTGGCTTCCGATGCCATTGGCTTCATCATGTCCTTTCCCTTTTCCTCTTGTTTGAAACGCTTCAAAATATTCATTAGTTCATCCTGTCTAGGTTTATCTCTTCCCAGATCATAGATCTAATTTCATCAGCAAGCTTATGCCGGGGATGATCCTCTGGGATGTCTTCGTACTTAATTATCGACCTCATCTTCTGATCCAAATCAAATAGCAAACTATACATTTTCTGTGCATTTGTGTGAATCCATACTTCATCCGTATGTTCGGGTAGATAGTATTTAAAGGTCACTTCTGCCTGTGGATGGTGCTCTTCTTTGTAAAGCGGCTTTACATCTTCAGTCGACATAGTGTCTCTCCTTCATCGCTTCACATTCGAAGTAGATGTGCTTTCCCTCGCCATCTTCCTGGGAGTAAACGCGGGTTATTTCACGCCCTTGCTTTCCAAGTTTGTTGGCCTTTTTGATTATGTATTCCAAATCCGATGCCGAAATTTCATTCTTGATCGTAATGGCATGTTCATTAATCATATCGCCTCCTAACGGATAAATTATTATCTCAGTTCTAGGTATAGAACTTTTCTTTTTTTCTACCCATAGCCTAGAGATAAACCTATCATCCTGATAGGCGAGTTTGTTGAGGGTATCCATGTAAAACTTAGAGTAGTTATCGACGTCAGGAGCGCTTACATCCCAAGTACCATCCAAACGCGTTTGCTTGACTTTGGAGAAGCTTTCGCCTATTGGGGTATAAAGATTCACCTCAATAGCTAATGGCGCATCCTTGGGCAAGCTAGACCCATCCTTGCGCATTTCGGCAGCAAAGAACCACTTCAGGTTTTTCTTGATGTCTGAACGTGGGTCATAGGCTCTTCCATTTGAAGTACGATGACGGCATTGGGAAATAGGTTCACCCATAAGTTCAAATCGCATGAGCGCCCCATCTTTCTCGGTAGACTTTTGATCTGGCTACATGGTTAGCTTCGCTTCTGTGTGAGCTATCTCGAACGCATTCTTTGCACCAGCTGTAAGGTCTACCTGACTTTTTGTAGATGAAGTACTCCTCGACTGACTTGCATTCCTTGCATTGAAGGCATGTTTTTTTAGGCTGCTCCATAACGTCTCCTGATCTTCTTGGATTTGATTCTTTCGTCGATGGATTGCTGGGCTTTTTCGCGCCAGATGTCCTCGTGAATTCCATAGATCTTTTCAAGCATTTGAAGCTCATGACGATCGGGCATCGTTGCGAAAGTGGCAAGCTCAAGTGCTTTGAGACGCGGGGCTGTTACGCCCATGAACTCGGCGACGTTGTAGGCCCTCAAACCTAGGGTTTCCCGGCATCTACGCAAGAGCTCATCGAATGACAGCTTGTGCATTTCTTTCTTAACGTCGTTAAGTAAATCCTCAAAGACTACTAGAGGCATGGGTGCTCCTTTGCTTTTGTTTAAACTCTACGAAGGAATTCTTGCCTAAGTTGTGCTTTTCCCAGAAAGGCTCTGAACCTTTTCGTGTCCCTCGTATGTCGTAAAGTGTTTCATTGCTGCCACAGGTATAGGCCAGCACATCTTTATCCCTTGCAAAATAGTAGTTATTTCTGTTTTGATTTTCCATCTTTTCCGCAAACTGTCTTCGTATTTCGAACAATTCATCTGCATCCGCACTATCAAACTTCTGCAAATAAACCTTTTCCATCCATGAGGAAATAGACCCTACTTTTCCTATTGGCTGTTCGTTGTATGCCTGTAGGGTTGCTTCGATCACTTTCTGAGGACGACCTTCGGATTTCCATTTAGCGAGCAAATCTTTGAGTTCTTGCTCTCTTGTCTTGGTCTTCTTTTTAATTTTCGAAGAAAAATCATCATCATCTTTTTTGGGTGAAGAAGGGTCAGGATGATGTTTTTCTTTTGTAAGTCTTTCTTTTGTATAAGGTCTTTCTTTTGTGGGTGTAAATTTTACACTACCCCCCTGGTGTAAATTTTCCACTACCCCTAGTGTAATTTTTCCACTACCCCCCCCTACTGGTTCCTGTTGGGTATAGATGGTATCTACTGGCTTGTTTACATTTAGGGCGTAGTTATTGGGTAGGCAAGCGCCGTCAATGTCGCTCTGGGTTTTAATGATGAGTCCCTTCTCTTCAAGCTCCTTGATTGCCTTGATCACTGTCTTACGAGTCATTCCTGTTACGGTCTCAAGTTGTCCTAGGGATATATAGTCCGAGGTTTTGTGCCATCCATAGGTCTTACGGCACATAATTGAGATGACCTTAAAAGCCGCGCCACTAAGCTCCCGGCATAGGTCATCAAAGAGATTATTTGGAATTTGTGTGAATGGGCATACTGGGAATGGGGTGCTCATGCTTTCACTCCCTTATCGCGCGTAGCTATATGATAAAAAGAGTGGAATAAATTAGACGGTGTGCTACTATGTTTGACATCTAAGCATCTAAAGCTTGGGTAGGACATGGTTTCTCCTTGAACGGGTTAAATGTGTTCTTCTCATGGTTCTAGTTTGGTTAGTAATAAATGGCCCCCCTGGGGCTTTTTTATTAGTTTTTACTCTTAGTTAATAGGCCTGACTTAATTCGCATTTGGATCAGGTCTATCAAACATCCTCGTAGTTCAGGGTGGTAAAGTCGTGGTTGGCTTTACCCCCACCTTTTCCTTCCCTCTCAACATACAGTACGCATTCCACATATATCACAGAGCCTCTTATGTAGAAAGGACTTTCTTTAATTTCTCTCTATCTTCTTCATTTAGAAGTTCTTCTATTGTGACTGCGCCGTTAGTAAACTTTTCTATTGCTATTGCAGTGAATAAAGCGGGCGTTCTAGTCTTACTTAAAATGTTGAAAATAGTTTGATGGTGAATCCCGATAGCTCGGGCGATCTTTCTGCGAGTACACTTATTTCTCCATAGCCATTCATCTAAGTCCATGAGACACCTCCTAATGGCTGGGAGAATATCACAAGTTTAGTGAAAATAGCAAAAACTAATTTAACACGATAAAAGTGTTGCGCATAAATACGAACCTGTTGTAACATTCAGTCATCAAAGCAGCGGAATCTGCCTTGACAGAGATGATTGCGCCGATTATCGAAGATCTTTGGCAGCATGTCTTAACGAACTTGAAGGAGATGAAGATGAACGAATGGTACGAACCAAGCTTAAGGGACGATTTCTATGATCCCTCTTATCATGAAGACCACACACATGACGATTATGTCCATGTGGATGACCTTCCAGACTTAGATCACGCCCGTGATCACATGCAACAGGTTTTAGATGCTCTGTACTCAGGCGCATCGTTAGAAAGCCTAGAAAACTCACTTGAAGAAGTACTATCCATTTTAGAGATGAAGATGCCATCAGGGCCACTCACTATCCGGAAGGAGGGTGTATGAACGCTGATCTTGTGTATCGTCATACCTTTAATGCTTTAGCCGAGCTATTACAATACGGTAATGTTATTAACATGCACTGTAATAATAGAGATGAATGTGAAAAGACTTTGGATATTATTAAATCCATAGTTGAGACAATGAACAAACAAATAGAAAGAATGGAGAACTAAGATGAACGAGAAAGCCGTGGCCACAAAGCCGAACGATTACTTAAATGAGCTTGCAAATACGCAACAGCTCTGCAATATGCTTATGAAGACACCTCACTATGCCAAGATGGGTCCTGAGGGCATTTTCGCTGTTGTAGAGACCGCAAAGAGCCTTGGCATCGATCCTAGACAAGCGCTGGGTGGTGGACTTTACTACGTCAAAGGAAAGGTTGAAATGTCTGCCCGTATGATGAATTCCTTGATCAGATCTAGGAAGCACAGTGTTACCCGGGATAAGAAAAGCGATGAGCAGATCTGTATCCTTCATGGGAAACGTTCCGATAATGGGGACACTTGGACTGAGAGCTTTTCGATCCAAGATGCTACACGAGCTGGCTTAATGGGCTCCGCTGTTTGGAAGACTTACCCAAAGGACATGCTTTTTGCCCGGGCTTTATCTCGTCTAGCAAGACAGCTTTTCCCTGACATCATTGGGAATTGCTATGTCGAAGGAGAGATCCAATTCGATCCGGGAATCAAGGATGTGGCAGAAGTGGCTGATCTTCCTCAGATCGAAGCGCCAGGTGTACCCAAAACCGGTACAGTTAGTGAGGAGCAGTTCCGAAACCTAGACTTCTTTTTGAGTCAGGTTCCTGAATATAAACAGACCATAATCGATTTCCTTGGAAAAAAGGGGATCAATAATCTATGGGATATGCCAATCGAAATGTACGAAAAGGTCGTACAGATGGCTCAAAAGAAAATCGCAGAAGATGAAGGGAGGATCGCTTAATGGAACAGAACACACAAGAATGGCTCAAAATGCGCAAGAATTACATCGGGGGTAGTGATGCCCCGATCATCATGGGTAAGTGCAAATGGAAGCTCCCTGATGGGCGCTATAAGACTCCTGTGATCCTTTGGCAGGACAAATTAGGCTTGCTTGAAGAGCAGAAAGAAAATTCAGCCTGTAAATATGGAAAGGCAATGGAGGAACCAGCTCGTCTAGCTTATGAAGTCCTGACCGGAATCTTCATGGCTCCTGAGGTTGTGTATCATCCTGATGTCAAGTACATGATGGCATCGCTCGATGGTCTTTCTATGGAAAAGGATATTTCCGTAGAGATAAAAAATTGCAATGCGGAAGACCATGCAGTTGCTCGGGAAAAGCGAGTGCCTGAACATTATTACGCCCAAGTCCAGCATCAATTAGCGTGTCTTAACCATGACATCATGCACTACTTTTCTTTTCACAAGGGCGAAGGAATTGTTGTTGAAGTGAAAAAAGACTTAGACTATCTTGAACAATTATATGACAAGGAACAAAAGTTTTGGTCTTGTGTGCAGAACTTGGAAGAGCCTGAACTAATAGACCTAGACTTTCGGGAGATGAATAAAGAGTGGGAAGAAAAAGCGCAGCGTCTTTGGGAAATCGAAGAGGCTATGAAGCGCGATACAAGGCTCGCTAAAGAACTAAAAGATGAATTAAAGATCCTTTCCGAAGGACTTAATTCAAGAGCTGGTTCTTACAGGCTGGTTTCTTCTAACAGGAAAGGAACAATTGACTACGGGCTAGTGCCAGAGCTAGCAGGTAAGGACTTAGAATGTTACAGAAAGGCTGCTACAAAAGCTTGGTCTCTTCAGCGAGACCGCTAATCGATCCCCTACTGCAATCAGCGATTGTGAATGTGGTAGGGACTCGTATTTTCTGGCTGATTTTAGAAGAACTTGAAAAGGAAGAACATTGCTATGAAGCTGTCAGACAAGCCCGACGACTTAGAAAAGAAAGCAGTCCTAGACAAGAGGACTTTAAAAAGAAATACGGTTAAGAAGTTTTTAGAGATAATTGAATCCATTCCTTTAGAAAAAAACGGGTGTAAAATTTGGCCAATGGGAATATCTAGTTCAGGATATGGTAATTTTTCTATGAAAGATAAATCTTACGCTGTTCATCGATTAGTATATATTCTTAATTTCCCTGGAAGTCATAAAGGAAAAGTGATTCGTCATAAATGTGATGTGCGCTCTTGCTGTAATATAGAGCACTTAGAGATTGGTTCCCAAAAAGACAATATCCAAGATGCTTCTAAAAGAAATAGATTAAGATTTGGGGAAGATAATCATATATCCATATTTTGTGAAGAGGATGTTATAAAAATACGATCACTTTATCCTCAAAAGAGTACTAAAGAATTGGCTAATGAATACAACACTTCTCCTCCTGTTATATGTAGTCTAATTTCTGGAAGAACATGGAGACATGTTCCAGGTAAAAAGAAGGTTCTCAGAAATCGTAAAGCTATAGGAGAAAAAGCCCCAACATCTAAACTAACCGTTAAACAAGTTTTGTCTATTCGAGAAGAGTATCCCTCTCTTACAAAAGCAGATCTAGCTAAAAAATATGGAATTTCTCACCCGGCGATCTGTGCTATTATAAATAGAAAAACCTGGTGTCATATATGAAAAGACTTTGTATAGACCTGATTTCTGACATCCATGGGTACTTTCCGGAACTTCCAGGAGGAGACCTTCTAATCCTGTGCGGTGATTACACGGCTGCGGACAAAACCGTGCAATGGGGTCATTTCTTTGCATGGCTTAAGAAGCAGAAATACCGTAAGAAGATCCTAATCGGAGGCAATCACGACAATTTCATGATGAATGGTTGGCCTAAGAGTAAAAAGGAAGCTGAAGATCTGCAAGAAGTACAGTCCTGGCTAACAGAGCAAGAAAAAGATGGCCTTTATGATTTCGAATATCTATGCGATTCTGGGACTGAATTCGGAGGCTTGAAGATCTGGGGCTCACCTTGGACTAAGACTTTTAAAGGAATTAACCCAAAATGCTGCGCTTTTACCTTGGAAAACGACCAAGAATTGCGAGAACGGTTCGATAAGTGTCCGGTGAAGGTAGACATACTGGTAATGCACGGCCCTCCTTATGGTATTTTAGATGCCAATGCAGAAGGAGAAAGGTGTGGTTCGATTCCGGCTTTGGAGTTACTCGATCGTGTAAAGCCGCTTTACATGGTGTTCGGTCATATCCATGAGCAAGGGGGAAAGGAGCTGCTTTACAAGCATATAGGGCCAAATACTTGGTGTCTAAATGTGAGCTACGTAGATGAAAAGTACCGACCAAAGAACAAAGTAAAGCGGATTTACATTCCCGCTAAGTTAGGACAATTCAGTCAGTGACATTTTGTAACCGACTGAATTAAGGGATGATTGAAGCTGGGATGCTAATAGTCGGATCGACTTTTGCGCTCGTGCTTTGAGTTTCATCCACTACATCCGATGCTGTACCTTCGGTGTGTATCATTGTTATAGAATAGGTGCAGCCTGTTAGCAACAAACTCAAGGAGATTAAGCTTATGAAGAAACTGTGTTTAGCCATTTTTGCCTCACTTTTTATGTTCTCTGGACTCCACGCGGAAAAGCCCAAAGAAGATCAAATTAAAGCCCTCAAGGAGTGGCTCCATGAGAGAATCTGGGAGTATGAGACCTTCAAGAAAGACTTGACCGACTCATCTGATATATATACATACTACATGGTCTATGGCAAGCAATCTGCTTACGAAGAGATGCTTATTTTGCTCGATAAACTGGAGAAGCAGGGCGTTCCACAACCTGAAGGATCCTCCGAATCATATCAATAGTGACAGGTTGAGGCTCATCTTCTCTTAGCTTTACAATACGTGCATCTACTTCGCGAAGTACTTCTTCTCGATCACGTGCCCTATCTTCTGCCATACGAGCAATGATATGCTGCAGATTAGATACGCATCTTTTTAAGGATTCTGTCTCGTCATCGGCTTTTTTAGAATCGAACCTTACGACTTCTCCGTAAGAATTGACGTACACCTGAGTGTCGGGATTAACTCTTTTTCTCCACTGAAAGCAGCAGCAGTTACAAGAATCGTTGAGCTGAATATTCAGGTCTCTAGCGTGGGCTGAAACACTTAAAGGAGTTGCCATAATAACCTCCTAGGCTATTTGGCATTCTCCTTCGTTTCTGGACTTAAGTCAATATCAAGCCCAGTTTTTTGTTTGATTACTTCTTCCAATACTTCTTCAGCTATATTATCTTGAGGGTAATCTTTCCAAATCTTAGAGCACCCAGATATTGTTAGAAGTAAAGCCAATGAAATGATAGCTTTCATTTTCCTCCTAGCAGATTAGGTGTCCCGAGAAGCAGGTTCTTGCATCCCCTAAGTTTCCATAGATGTCCACAACCTTGGTCATATTTCCTACGATGGCTTTAAAGGATGCTGTATCTCCAGCTGTCATAGGAACATCTATCCCAAAGCCCATGGGCATATTTCCAACAAAGGAAGTGCCCGTATTTCCAAAAGTATAAGGACGTGCAGTTGTCAGCAATTGAATAGTGCAAGTAGCGGTAGCTAGCAGCTGTTGGAAAAGAAGCTGTAGGTTGAAATGATATCTTCCAGTTACAGGCGCGGTGAAAACGCCTGTTCCGTTGTCATAATCGGAACCCTGATCATAAAGCTCAGTGCCACAGATAACAGTATAGGCGGTTCCATCTCCGGTAACATCGGTCGCATCGGATGTTTGAATGGCGCTAAATGCAGGTTGAAGAGGCATTGTTTGCTCACCAGATGCAGTCATCTGCCTCAGAAGAGTTCCTGCCGAAGGACTGCCGTTCGCAGTTTCTTTTAAAACGTTTGAAGCGCTGACATCCATTCCCCATCCGAATGTTTGTCCGGCAGAGTTGCTGACTACATGATAAGGATCTCCTGCACTCGTTCCACCTACACGAGCTCTAACAATAGCATCGGAAGCCGTATTTGTGTTGTCTGTATTAAGAGATTCAAAAATTACAGTGCTTCCTACAAGCGCACCTATAGCCTGAACAGATCCACCGCCAGAAATAATCGCCTGGACATTTCCGTCAACGATAGGAATGAGTTGGACACTGCCAGAAGTATTTGTTGAACTAATGACGTTTCCATTTAGGTTCAGGTTATCCACCTGAAAGACTGTCGCGCTGTTATTCAGAGCATTATTTGTGCCTGCCATATGATCTCCTTAATTTAACGTAATATTGCCCTGTGGAGCTCTCGTAGCAATAAAGCTCGTATCAGCCACATAGCAGGTTAATAGTACACTATCTCCTAAAGCAGTCGATGTAGCATTGCCAGCAACCCCAGTAGTAGAGACAGTATTTCCTATGCGTATACTTTGACCCGCTGCTTGGCTGATTATAAATCCCCCGGCATTGACGGCGGTGACAATAAAACTATCTCCCACAGCTGCGGTAGCAGGTAAACTGAAAGTAACGCCAGCGCCATTATTAGCAAAATAACCATTGTTTTTAACAATAGCTTGCGTGCTACCTGTAACTGTACTCCAATCAAAAGCCCCTCCTTCTACGTTAATTGTAACCGTAGATCCTGGGCCTTGACCAGAAGTTGACGCACCTGTTCCACCTAAGATATTCACATTTCCATTTACATCGGGTTCAACTGCTGGGGAGCCATCATCTGTCGTGATAGTATCAATTCCCGGTGACCCCGCAGCTACAGAAAATTGTTTCCATACTGCAAGACCCGAGCTATCAAAATGAGATAGATACCAAAGGTCTCCCTCTGTTCCGGTGGATGGTGCCTTTCCTATGATTACTACAAAGCCAATAGGATATTTTACATCGCTTGGAAGAGGCTCTCTTTGAAATCTTTTTATCGGTACAACTGACCCTTGGTTTGGAGAAGGGTTCATCGGAATGGCTAATGGTACGCCTGGTATTGTCATGCTAGCACCCAATTCCCTTGTGACGCTCTTCCATGCCACGTTGTTCCTGTTGTTCGATAAGTGAGGGTTATCGAATCGCCTTGAGCCGAATTTGTAGCTGTACCCGCTGTCGAAGAAACAGTATTTCCCAGCCTAATCACCTGACCGGTATTTGCTTGTAAAACGACGGCGCTTGCTGTGTCTACATCGATTACGATGGTATCCCCTTGTGCAGGCGCAGCTGGTAAAGTAAGCGTAGCCGCTGCAGTGACAAAGTAATTAGTATTAGATGCGATCGTTGTGCTTGTGCCCTGGTCTGTCCATGTAGGGGTCGTTGCTGTAGCCGAGATTGTAATCGTTCCTGCACCGTTTGTGACGGTGATCCCTGCACCTTGAGTGATCGTAGCTAGGACTGGGTCAGCTCCTGTCGATCCGATTGGAATCTGACCATTGGTTGCTACACCAAGAGAGGTTAAGCTTCCACCTGCATTCCCTAGTTGAAGAGCATGGTTAGTGGTTCCACTTACTGCGATTGATGTCGCGCCGCCTAGGTTCCAAGAAGCGCTCGCCGTGATGTTCGCGCCGCTTGTCACTGTTATAGCATTAGAAACAACGTTTCCGGCTGTAGCGGTGAAATTGGTTACGTTGAATGAAGCGACGCCCTTTTGAGCATCAGTAGCATTTGCGGCTGTTACGGTAACAGTAGCGCCGCTACCCGAAGTTGAAATGCCCTGGACTGATGTTCCTAGAACGTTCAAATTGTTTGAAGTAGGTGTTGCTACGCCTGAATCCGTTGTGTAAGTAGTGGCGACAGAAGCGTCTAGGTTCACTGTAACCGTAGAGCCTGCTCCGCTAGTTGAGCATCCAGTTCCACCTAAAATTGATAGTGCATTGAGAGCTGGTGTAGCGGTTCCAGAATCTGTTGGAAAAGAGAGAGGTACTGTGGCGTCAAGATTTACAGTCACTACGTTAGTTGCGCCTGTGGTAGCGCATCCTACTCCTCCAAGAACCTGAAGAATTCCGGCGGCAGGGACGGCTGACCCCGAATCAGTAGCATATGAGGTTGCCACTGTGCCAGCTGTCTCAAGATTAATAGTATTTGATCCAAGAGTGACTGTAATAGTCATTCCGGTTGAAGTGATCTGTCCTGCAGCTGGCACCCCTGCGGTAGATCCAATAGCCAATTGGCCATCAGTAAGACCAGCGGTCCAAGCAAGAGCAGAAGTAGATCCAGCTCCATAAGCTATTCCTTTTGCGGTTTGAACACCTAACTTGGCGGTCAAAGAGGAAGGGATTATAGCTACGTTGGTGCTAATCGTACCCGCAATACTTTCCGAATTGGTGGCAAGTCTGACGACTCCCTTCTGTGTGGTCGTAGCATCTGCAGCTGTAAAAGTGACAGTGTTCCCAGAAGCTGACGTGGAAATACCCTGAGCTGCAGTACCAAAAAGGTTAAGCTCATTAGCCGCCGGGATTGCTGTACCGACATCCGCATTAAACTGGGTAGGAACCTCAGGAGGCAAATCAAAGGCGTCTACTCTATCAAGCTCGCCAGTGAATGGATTATATTTATAGCCCAATTGTTACCTCATGCGTAATCATAGTTTACCACTTCGCCGTAGGTAACAGTCCCCCCACTCGTATAGACTCCAAACGCCGTAGAGTTTATGCCTTGAAGTTGGAAGGTTGATCCTACAATGTTGGCCACAGTATAAATATTAGATCCATCAAAGTTGACCTCAGTCATTCCTTCAACACCCTGGATTACGATCTGATCTCCATTTTCTAAGCTTCCTATAGAAGAAACTGTGACAACGGCTGTTGCTGCATTCGTGATACCTGTGATCGTTAATGTGGCGAAGGTAGACCAGATGAACTCATAATCTGTAGAGGCTGCATCTTCATCATTAAGAGGCCATTCGACTCGAAGTACACCACCATTTTCATCATAGGTGATCTTTCGAATCTGCCATTTATTATCCGTTAGAGGCTCGCCCGCTTTAGCTCTTCCTAAGAAGATAGGGTTCCCATCTAAATCGTTGATTGCAACCAGGGAGACTTCGGAGTCTTGTACAATGAATTCTCGACGATCTTTTTCCCCAAACTTCATGGGGCGGTTGACTACTGATCTATTGCTCATCTTACCTCGTCGTGAGAATGTTTGCTATAATAGCTCCTGTTCCCGCCGCTGTTACTTGTTTAATGCTGAGTTGAACACCCTTCTTAAATACATAGGCAGCCTTCGTATTATCAAAGTGCCTACTATAGTTTTTAAGATCAAGGATTTGTCCTGGGGACAAACGAATTATATTATTGATGCCATCTATAGAAATGTACACCCCAACATCCGATTCATTCGAAATCACTGCATCGTAACAAGGATTAGCGAGAGCCGTCCCAAAGTTTTGGAACGACCCCGTCAGAGAAGCTGCGTTAAATTCTTTTAGCTCAAAGCCAGCGAATAAAGCCATGCTTCTATCTCCTTACGCTGTTTGTCTTACGATCATGTAAGCAATAGTTGAAGTATCGCCTGCTTCGCTAGAGTTGAACGTAAAGCTTGTAGCTGCACTGATTGTGTAGCTCAAGAAGCCCTCAGTTCCACCTGTAGTTGATCGACCATAAAGGATTCTGTCATCAGCCGATATGTTTGTGTTAGCCACAGTGACAGTTCCGCCTACTAGGACCGCTGTTCCGATGAAGTCAGTTACCGCACCACCATGAACTCTAAGCTGGGTAGCAGCTCCGTTCAGTGTTAGGTTGCTTGAAGCAGTGATGGCCCCTGTTGCTGTGATGCCACCAGAACCAGACTGAATTGTAGTCGCAGAGGTTGTGTTGGTCGATCCGAGTGTTACGGCTTTAGCCGCTGCACCAGTACCGATATTCAAGGTAGTTGCAGCTGCATCGGCTGAGATACTCATTGCACCTGTTCCAGAGAGAATTCCAAGAGCTCCACCGTTGGAGTTGATTGAAATACCACCAGAGCCAGATTGCAGAGTCGAAGCCGATGTAGTGTTTGTAGATCCAAGAGTCAAGGCTTTCGCCGCAGCTCCTGTACCAAGCAAGATTGTAGTTGCCGCAGCATCCGCAGAAATGCTCATTGCTCCTACACCGGACAAGATACCTAATGCACCACCGTTAGAGTTTACAGAAATTCCACCAGAACCTGATTGAAGTGTTGAAGTAGAAGTTGTATTGCTTGAACCCAAGGTCAGAGTTTTCGCACCAGCGCCGCTTGCAAGAACCACAGTTGTGGCTGCCGCATCAGCTGATATGCTAAGAGCTCCTGTTCCGGAAACAATTGAGAGCGCTCCACCATTTGAGTTAGCAGAGAGGCCGCCTGAACCAGAAGCAATCGCTGTAGTAGAAGTGGTGTTGCTTGAGCCAAGGTTTACTGTTTTAGCTCCTGCGCCAGTTCCAAGGTTCAACGTATTCGCCGTAGCGTCTGTGCTGATACCGATGGTTCCTGTGCCAGAGTTTATTGTGATTGCGCCAGTAGTTGACCATGTAAATCCACCAGATCCAGACTGTAAAGCCAGGGAAGAAGTAGAGTTCGTTGATCCAAGAGTAACTGTCTTAGCCCCTGCTCCTGTCGCAATGTTAACTGTGGTAGCCGCTGCGTCTGCAGAGATTCCTAAGGTTCCAGTTCCAGAAGCCAAAGTCATAGCTGAGTTCGTGGATGTTAAAGTCATTCCACCAGAACCTGCAGTGAGAGCTACTGAGGTAGCGCCGGTAGCATTACCTACCGCAATTACCCTTGCACCCGCTCCTGTACCTAGGTTGATTGCTCCTGTTGAAGCATCGGCACCTA
>Ga0247843_1005980_pt1 | contig 16313 bp, 17 predicted proteins | sample LaCruzMarch2017__FD_192420 | JGI IMG/M metagenome (GOLD analysis project Ga0247843, IMG submission 192420) | Freshwater microbial communities from meromictic Lake La Cruz, Castile-La Mancha, Spain - LaCruzMarch2017_8m | ecosystem: Environmental > Aquatic > Freshwater > Lake | place: Spain... | reverse complement strand
AAAAAGGGGCTCAGATGCATTCTGGCTAACCTTGGAGCCATTTTTCGCGCGAACGCCAGCCAGCGGTCAGTTTACGGGCTGAGCGGCGAAAAGCCCGAAGATCTGCAACAGTCTGCTTCCGCTTCCGACTTCCCTGGAGCTCCGGAACGGAAAGCCGTTCCGCTACAAAGCACGTCAGACGTCCTGCAGTCCCAGCTTCTCGATCAATTCCTGCGGCGGTCCCGGATACGGCCCGGCCACGGGCAGATTCCCCACATAGCCCAGGTGCTTCCACGTGGCGCTGTGCGTGTAATAGCCGCCGAGACAAAGCTGACGGAACTTCTTGAAGAAACGCGCTCCGGTCTTGTGCTCCGGCTTGGCGATGCTGTCGTCGCAGATATCATCGACAATTTGAACCTGCTCGGCGGCGGCCAATTCATCGAAACGCTTTTCAAACCGCCGGAAGCTCTCGGTGTTGAGCCAAGCCAGGCCACCGCGGATGGATTCACTATCCTCGCGGTTGTCATCGTAAGGCGCGCTGCACCATTCGTTGATGAAGTCCGGCACACCCACCTCGCTCGCGGCAGGGCCGTTGTCGTCCTTGGGCAGAATCAGATCGGCCAAGGCGGTCGTCGTTTTGAGTTCTTCTGCGGTGAATTGCTTTTCCCAAGGAAAGACCCCCGGCTTCGCGAAGTCGGGATCGTAGATCGGATGGCGGGAGGGAGACGCGGGCGGCGCCGGTTCGGTTTCGCCCGGGGCGCCGATCACGGGGCCCACGGTGCCGGCGGCGGCGGTTCCCGCCAGCCACTTCATGGCATCGCGACGGGAGAGTGGAGTGCGTTCAGGGTTCATTCTGGAATCAGGATTCAAAGCCCTTACATCGTCCCCTTCTTCATCTCCTCCATGAGCCACTCGGAGCTGCGCCAAGCAAGCGCCAGGATCGTCAAGGTGGGATTCTTATCAGGATTGCTCGGAAGGACCGCGCCGTCCATGAGGAAAAGGTTCTTCACATCCCAGGTCTGGCAGAATTGATTGGTGACACTCTCGCTGGCTTTGGCCCCCATCCGGGCGGTGCCGACCTCGTGGATGATCTCGCCTGGACGCTGGATCGCATCCCGCCCACTCTTCGGAGTCGCCTTGCCCCCCATGGCAGTGAGCAGCTCGGCAAACGTGTTCTGCATGTGCTCCGCCTGCTTGATCTCGTGGTCGCTCCACTTCCAGTGAAAGCGCAATACCGGGATCCCCCACTGATCGACTACGTTGGGATCGAGTTCCGCGTAGCAATCCTTATTGGGAACCATCTCACCCCGGCCGGCAAAACCGAAGTTTGCCCCATAATAACGCCGCGCCTCTTCCTTAAGCTTGCTCCCATAGACCCCGGGGGCCTTGGAGTCGAGAACGCCGAAATTCTTCGCGGAAGGCATCTGGCGGCCGCCGCCCATTTCGATATGATAGCCGCGCGGGAAGCCGAGCTTTGCATGCTCGCGCACCAGCCACCACGGCGAGTAAACGTGAATCCCACCCGCACCGTCTTCGTTGTAGGGCGGGAGATCTTCCATCGCGGGGATATGGGATCCCAACGTCGTTCCCACACTGTCCATGAGGTTCTTCCCGACCTGGCCCGATGAGTTGGCCAGCCCCGCTTGGTCCAGGGACTTCGAGTTCAGCAGGATCCGCGAAGTTTCACAGGTGCTCGCCGCGAGAATCACGACCTTGGCCTTCGCCACCATGTCTCGGCGCGTGGGCTTATCGATATAATGAACGCCGGTGGCTTTGCCGTCCTTGCCCACGATCACCTCACGCACCATGGCGTCCGTAATGATGTCCAGATTACCGGTTGCCAACGCCGCCGGAATCAAAACGGTCGTGCTCTGAAAGTTGGCCCGGATCGAACAGCCGCGCACACAGTTCGTCGCCCAGAAACAAGGTGCCCGCATGCTCATGTCGCGAGCGATGATCTCCTGAGCTTTGGCATTGCTGGGGAAAAGTTCTTTGGCGAGGCGGGCGCCATCGAGCGGCTGGCTCAAAACGGCCCGGTGCGCGGCCACGATCGGAACGCCCAGGCCTTTGCCCGCCTTCTTCGCCATCAACTCCCCGATGCGCGGCTTCGGTGGAGGTTGCAGGATCCCGGGGGAGGAGTTCGGCGCATTCTCGATGCCATCATTCTCGCCGTAAACCCCGATCAGTTTCTCCACCCGGTCATACCACGGGTGCATGTCGTCATAGCTCATCGGCCAGTCGACACCCAAACCGTCGCGCGAGGCGCATCGGAAATCGTGCGGGCCGAAGCGCAGGCTGATCCGGCCCCAGTGATTGGTCCGGCCGCCCAGCATCCGGGCCCGCCACCACCAGAAAGCGCCCTCGGTGCCCGGCTTGTTCGTGTAAGGCTCACCCGCCACCTGCCAACCGCCGATCGTGGCATCGTAGTGACCAAAGACGCGGTCCGGCGTCCGTTCCCCCCGTAGAGGCGCTTGTTCCGGGGTGTGGAACATCGGTGTTTCCGTGACCGGATCGTAGTTCCGGCCCGCCTCGATCATGAGCACCTTGGCTCCATTGAGCGCCAGAATCAGCGCGGCCATGCCGCCCCCAGCTCCGGAACCGACGACGATCGCGTCATACTGCGTCTGGGTTTTGCGGTCGGTGAGAATCGGCATAAAGGCCGGTAGTTTGGAGCTAAGCCCCGTCCTCTGGCAAGGGAAAAGCCGTCAGTCATGAGAGTGAGAGAAATTCTTCCAACTGGCGCGAACTCCCGATACGCTGCCGTGTTCAATACGCCCCCCCTCCAGAAACCATGCGACTCCGCCTCCTCCTGATTCTCGCCATCCTGCCCCTTCGCAGCGTCGACGCCAAACCACCGGGCACACAAAGTCCCGTCGGCTGCCAAGACAATCCCAAGCTCGTCTCGCGCCTGGAAATCACTGAACCTGGAGTCTACGAGAACTACCTGGTGGATGCACAAGGCAAAGGCGGCAATATCGTCAAGATCAGTGCGGACAACGTCACGCTGCGCCACTGCGAAATCCGCAATGCCACGGGCAACGGGGTGGGCGTCTTTGGCACCAAGGTGACGATTGAGAGCTGCCGCATTCATCACCTGCTCAACGGCACCTTCAAAGACCAACAGGATGCTCACGGAATCACCGGACGCTGGGGCGATGTCACGATCCGCAACTGCGATATCTCCTACACCTCCGGCGACTCGCTTCAGTTTGATCCGGATCGCCTTTCGCGCGGCTCCGTTTTGATCGAGGATTGCCATCTCTGGACCGGCCCTCTCCCCGAGGCCTCATTCGGATTTGCCAAGGGCGAGCGGCCCGGAGAAAACGCGATGGACACCAAGACCCTGCCGGACGGGGAACGCTGTCGCCTCATCATACGCAATTGCTATCTCCACGGTTGGAATCAACCGGCTCAAATCACCACGGTCGCCGCGCTCAATCTCAAAGAAAACCTGGATGCCGAAATCACGAATTGTGTATTTGCGGATAACGAAGTCGCCTTCCGGGTGCGCGGTCCCGGTTCCCGCGGCGGAGCCTGGGTCACGATCAACGATTGCGCGATTTATGATACCGCCGTCGGAGTCCGAGCCGAAGACAAGATCGATAAGCTCACGATCAGGAATTTAGCCTTCGGTCCGGGCGTCGGCACGAAGGTTGGATTCTTCAACGGCAAAGCCACGCCGGGCTACGAAAACACCGGCGAGAAGGAGGCTCCGGCCCTGGAAACCCTCCGGCGCGACGGCTTTCCTTCCCCGTGAATCTTCGCGTTCAAGCGATATCCAACACCTTGTCCATGCGGCGAGCCACATCCGCGAGATAGTCCCAATCGCCCCCGGCCATTTCCGCAGCCGCCCAGCCTTGGTAATTGATCTTGGCCAATTCCGCACGAACCGACGACCAGTTGATGCTGCCTTCCCCGAGCGGGACATCGAAGCCTTTGCCCATGCCCTCGGACATCGCCTTCTTCAGATCGTATTCCTTCACATCGAGTTTCTGCGAGCGAGACCCCAAAATCTGGGCCCAGTGTTCCGCGACGCCCCAGCGCATCATGTTGCCAATATCAAAATGCACCTGCACCCAGGGGCTGCCGATCTCATCAATGAATCGCGCCATATCCATCGGACTGATGAGGAAAGTGGCCCAGACGTTTTCGACGAGCATCTTGATGCCAAGTTCCTCCGCCAACGGCGTCGCGGCGCGGAGCTGGTCCTGCGCGGTGCGCCAGCTTTCCAGGATCGGCTTGTCCTGAGGATAACGCGCCACGACCAGCGTCGAATCGCCACCAAGTTGTTTGGTAAGACGCAGACCCTTTTCCAAATCGATCGTATTGCCCGTGACCGTGCCGTCGATCACCAGTCCGCTCGCCTGGGAAGCCGCGATCCACTCGGCGGGATCGGTGACATCCTTGAGACTCGGCTCCACGCCCTCGAAACCGCACGCACGCAACTTGCGGAACGCTTCCACCAGCGGCACTGCCGCGGCGGGCTTCACCATGTTCCACTTGAGGGATTTGCGGATTTTTCCGGTGAATTCTCCGGCACCTGCGGTCGACAAGGGCAGGAGCAGGCTGGCGGCGGATAACAGGGTGCGACGGTTCATGAGGGAATCTTGGTTTCGGACCGGGGACGGACAGGCAATTGCGCGAAGGTCTGTTCGATGTCGTCCAACAAATCGATCACCGAATTCGCGCCCCGTTCCAGGAGAATTTCCCCTTCCACGGCGGTCGCGGTGGTGGCGTCGCCCCAAGTCCCGGACCGGGTGATTTGGTAGACACTGCCCGGATTGGCGAAGAAAAATGCGGTGTGCACCGCGCCAGACTTGGTCTTGGTCTCCGGGAAAGGCGGATGTTCGATGTTCAGCTTGGAGAGATCGACAAGATTTGGATTGATCGCGAGAACCATGGAAACTTCACCGTGCCCGGCGTGCATACCGAAATGCTTCATTTCATCCGGAGTGAGCGCATCGTAGTGATTGATCGGAAAGGCCCGGGCATCCTCCGGCATTTCGTGGGAGGCCTGGGCGCATCCATAAGCAATCGCCAGAGTGTTATCATAATGCCCGTTGAGAAAGACGATTCGCTTGAATCCACTCTTGGCGAACGAGATCGCCAGGTCGCGAATCAACGCCATGAAGGTCTCGATCCGGAGGCTGAATTCTCCGGCAAAGCCGCGGTGCGGATAGGATAACGTGTAGGGCAAGGACGGCGCGACGAGGGCGTTGCCCGTCCGGACACAAATGCGGCGGGCGATCTCGCGCGGAAGAAAGACGTCCGTACCCAGCGGCGAATGCGGCCCATGCTGCTCGGTGGCGCCGACGGGAATGAAGACCGTGTGATGCTTCGCGAGAAAGCCCTCGAGCTCCGGGTTAGTCAATTCATCGAGGAAAACGGTGGGCGGCTTCATGTTCGAGTATCGAAATCGAAATCGAAATCCGGGTCGAGATCGAAATGAAGGATCGATGGCACTGATTTCCCCGGGATTTCACCCGGGGTTCGAATTGTTTTCACACAAGGGCGGCAAGCTCGGGTCATGCAACCATCACCCACTTCCACCACCCCCGAGCCCGGATTGACCCGGGTTCTGTTGAGCGCGCTGCTGTTGACCCTGGCCGGTGATTACCTGCTTTGGCCGGCCACACCCGGAGTTTCCTTCAGCATCTTTGTCCTCGTTTCCGCAATCACGCTCTTCTGCAATCGGAACCGCGAGGCCTACACCCGGACGGCGGTTGCCGCGTTCGCGTTGCTGATCGCGAGCGTCTTCCAGAGCGCCATCGAACTGTCCGTGAGCAATTGGCTGGTGCTGGCGTGTTTGCTCCTCGTGCTGGTGGGCGAGACCTCCTTTCCCGCGTTGTTGCCCGGTTGGGCGCGCTGGTCGGAAGCGCTGCTGGCGTTTGGGAAAGCACCCGCACGATGGCTTTGGTTCGGCCGAGTCGCCAAGCAGGTGCCGCTCGAAGCCGGGCCGACCGGGGCATTGTTTCAGGTGCTGCTGCCGACCGTCGTCCTCGGCGGAGCTTTTGCGTTCCTGCTCGGATCGGGAAACGCGATTTTCGCCAGCTGGATGTCGAAGATTGTCGAGGAGATCTGGCCGTTGCTCCCGAGCTTCGAGCTGTCGGGTCGCCGTCTCGCTTTGTTGGGCCTGCTCGGGACGTTCGCCTTGGCCCTGCTTCGTCCTGCCGAGGCTTCGCCCGTTCCGCGAGTCTGGACGCGGAGAATCCCGACGTTCTCCGCGCCCCGCAATGCCTCGATCGCGTATTGGCGGAGCGTTTCCATGCTCGGTCTGTTGAACGTTCTCTTTTTTGCCGCCAACACCATTGATGTCGTTTACCTGTGGATCGAAGGGGCGCTTCCGGATGGGGTGAACTACAGCGCGTATGTTCACCAAGGCGTCTATAGTCTGATCGCGGCGGTGCTTTTGGCGGCGTTGGTGCTGATCTCGATTTTTCAACAAGCCCCGGCGGTGACCAGCTCGAAGGCAATCAAGGCGCTCAGCCTCGTGTGGATCGCGCAAAATGGCACCCTGATCGCGAGTGTCCTTCTGCGCCTGAAGCTGTATGTCGATGCCTACCAACTCAGTGAGCTGCGCATCTATGTTGCCTTCTTTCTCGTTCTCGTGACCGCCGGATTCGTCTTCCTCTCCTTCCACGTCCTGCGGCCTGGAAACCTAAACCGTCTGGTCTTCTCCAACGCACTCGCGACGTTCGCTCTCTTCTTTGTGATTCAGTTTTTGGATGTCGCGAAATGGGTGGCGGATGACAACGTTCTCCGCTGGCAAAACGATCCGCACCGGACTCTGGACGTCGCCTATCTACATTCTCTGGGAGCTTCCGCCTGGCCAGCGCTCATCACGGCTGCGGAGACACCTGGGCGCCAGGAGGCGCATGCTGCGTTCGTGACCGTCCATAAGCTCAGGGAATCGCAGCGCCGGAACCTTGAAGAAGGGAACTGGCGCTCATGGCAATGGCGGACGACGTCCAATGCGCGGACATTGCTAGAGAGGGAGATTCGCACCCGCCAGCCGTAAAAGGGGGCGCGTTCGATGGAACTCCCCCTCAACCTCCCCGCACCAGCCGGAAGCGCGACTTCGGGTCGGCGGCGTTCGCGATGAGGACGAACTCCTCTCCGACCGTGATCACGCGGAAGCGTTCGCGGCGGCCGGACTGAGGAAGCTGGAACTCTGCCCCTTCACGCACCAGGAAGGCGCCTCCGCCGTGGCGCCCGCCCCAGGAAAGCAGGGCGGAATACTCGGGCCAGAGGGTCTGGACTCCATGGCTCAGGGCAAAATGACGCCCCGTGTAGGAATCATGGACGGTGACCACGAAGGAATCAAACGTGACCGCGGCGGGAGTCTGCTCGACCGGCTTGACGTTCTCCACAAGGAACCGCCCGTCCAGGAATCGCTTTCCCTCGCGGGTCTCGACTACGTCCAACGCCGTCGATGGAGATTGCGTCACCATGGTGACGTGCCGGTTGGACAGGACCGTGGCCTGGAAGCGAAAGTTCTGCTCCCTCCTTCCGTGGAAGGCCAATCCGTGCGGCACGGTTCGGGATTCGGCCCCGGTCGAGTCTTGCGGGAGGCCGAGGGGCAAGCTCAGGGCGACAAGCCATGCCGCGAACCGGAAGGACCAGCGTCCCTGGCTGATGGTTTTTGGAGGATCGCCCATGATGACCTCTGGTGTCGATCGCTCGACAATCAAGCAACAACCTTGTGACAATGGAATTCGATCATCGACGGCGATCCCGATTTCGATTTCGATTTGGAGGCGATGAAGACGATCCTCCGATGCCTGACCGCCGTGGCAATGCTCAGCACGGGATGGGCCGCCCCGTTGCCCGGAACGGAACTGCTCGAAGAACTCGCCCCCGCCGATCGCTCCGTAGCCATGGTCGCGGGCATCAGCAAGTTCCTCGACGCGCAAGCCGAGAAAGCGATCGCGGAACGACCGGCGCGGTGGGCTCGCGATTTTTCGAGCCGGGAGGCCTATGAGAAGTCGGTGCAACCGATGCGGGACCGGCTCACGAAAATCATCGGGGCGGTGGAGCCGCAGGTTTCGCCGGATTGGTCCATAGAGAATGACTCGGACCTTCTCGTTTTAAGAAATAACCATGTTTCCACAGATGCTTCAGTAGGCTTCCTCGCTTCATCCAACAACAACGACATCACGGATGGCATCATCCGGAAGGCCGCAGAAGGCGTCCTCCCGTCGATCCTCGAGGATCAGTTCAATTGCCGCCGCTAGACTCTGCTTCACCTCCACGAGAGTTTCCCCTTGCCCATTGGCTCCGGGAACCTCGGGACATGTCCCCCAAAAGCCGCCTTCTTCGGCTTTACCAATAATTACCGTAAATTCACCTTTCATGATTGATTATGGCCGTACCCGAGGATCGATTCAATGCCCGGGTGAATCCATGCTTCTTTGAGACCGAACGTTCAAGAGCTGGCAGACGAAGCCTTGCCACCCTCCACGTGTTCGGCTGCCTGATCTTGGGGTGGGTCAAAGTAGAACGCCCTCGGCCACACGATAAGGTCACCGTCATCTCGCATATGGAGGGTCATACGGCAATCATTCCAATCTTCTCCGTCCCCGATCCAGAAACCAAGGGAAATCGGATTCTTGCGGTGGTAGGTGTTCTCGATCGTCCGCACTGAATCTGCATTGATATAGAACTCAAAGATCGACTGTCCTGAAAACGGAGTGACGGGATCCGCCGAGATCGCCACCTGCTTCAGAGCCGGGGAAATGAGAATCTCATACTTCAGCAGCGTTCCTCTGTGAGTGTAGCTGATGTGAGGCCCCCCTCCAGCATCATCGGATATTTCGGGATCAGAACCGAGAAAGAGGCTGATGGGAGAGTGATCCATGAATCCGGAAGTTTTGACCCGAACGTCAAAAGTGATGACACCCCCGACAATGAGATGCCTTTGAAATGAGATTGAAGAGATTATGAGGCGTTGTTAGCCTACGTTGCCCGGAGTGTCCTTCTTTCTTTGCTTGTCATCCGCTGTATCGCCAAAGTCGAGTCTAGCTCGCTGAACAAAAGAGCCGATGAATGCTCCTAAAGTGAGCTTAGACAGGTCGAGAAAGCCTTGAGATGCTTGGCCAGGAAACAACCCGATTATCGCGAAAAATATCGTTAGGGCAATTGTCGCGAGGGGGAGGCCGGTAATGCCGAGCTTGAAACACGTGCCGGCGAAGCCCGACAGACTCGCAAGCTTGACGTAGTTGTCCAATCCGGTCGTTTTATCGCCGCGAAGCAACTCGTACAGGAGAATTGCGTCCTTCTGCGGAATCACCTCTTTGAACGAAGCCCCAGCGGAACCAAGAAGAGCATACCCGATGACGGCACCCATGACCGCAGTAAGCAGAAGAAATATATGTGACGAAAACGCCACCGCTAATGCCCAACCGTCTAGAATCTTGTCCGGATTTCCGGATAATGGAATCTGGGCTCCACCGCGCCACTGGTTAAAGACCTCAACTCCAAGCGCTGCCGCACTGACGATGAGGAAAAAGTATCCTCCGAGGGTCAGAACTGATGTGGTTCGATTGGCACGCCCTCCTGTAAGCATCTCGATCACCGAGACGTCCTCAGTCGAGGCAATTGTATCTGGCTTCGGATTGTTGGCGGGATCTTCAGGCATAAGATGAAGCGTGTTCGCGGCCTAACGTTTATTAAAGTTCCTAATGCTGCCCTATCTGTGAGTCGGCTTCTTCTCTGGCTGCCTGGCTTGATAGAAAGCTTCGATCGAGAACGGTCGGAGTGGAGTGGATTGCAGAGGTTCGATTGCCCGGACGAAACCCGAATTGGTGACCTCTGTCAAGATTGAAGCCAGGGAGTTCGGGAATGGAGGAGCTTGCCTTTTAGGAACCTGGTCGCGGGAGATAGGGCGACCGAATTGCTCCCCCTATTCGAGAGATCGAGCAGTTCGCTTCCCCTATCTGAAATAGCGGAACAGATGGAGCGACGGATGGGGTGACAGTCGCCCGATGGAGTTTTGTCCGGTTTACCCTAGAAAGGAAAATGGGAACCGCGGATAACACGGATGGCACAGATAAAGAGCCATATGCCCGGCTTTTTCCGCCTCCCTCTCTGAGTGAACCCAACGGTTGACGTAATCCTTTGATTATCCGCGCCATCCGTGAAATCCGTGGTTCTCATCACCGGTTTTAGGCTTAAAGCTGACTCCGGGCAGTTACGGAAACAGAACCATGGACGCGGGATCTCCGTGGCAGGAATGAAACACCCAATAAATCATGGAAAATATACTGGCGCCAAACATGGCACCGCTCAATTCCAATGAAGTTTGACGACCGCCGATTTTGCCAATCGCAAATCCGAATGGGTTTCGCAAACGCCAGAACTGACCGTCGCGAATCCGAGAGAGTTTCGCCATTGCCCATTTTGGCAGTCGCAAATCTCAATTGGTTTCGCAAACGCCAGAATTGGCCGTCGCGGATTCGAGAGGGTTTGGCCGGTGCCAATTTTGGCAGTCGCAGATATCAAAAATGTACGCAAATTCCAGAATCAGCATTTGCGGATCGAGAAGAAGAAATCGCGTTGTGACGTATGTTCTCGGAAAAGGCTAGGAAAAAATCACTTGCACCCGGTCCGATCTGTTAGATTAATCGGGATCATCAAAAGTTGATTATCACGACTTCCAAAGGAATTGGATCCCCCCAGCCGATCTTCCCCCTCGCTTCCCATGACGATCATCCCATCCGCACCGGAACTCCCCTCACTCAATTCTCGCGATGTGACCACGCTCCAGTTCGTCGATGCCAGCGGCCGGATCGAGGCGTTGTTGATCAACCCGCTCACCGGGTTGCCAGCAAGCGAGGCGGGGCTGCGGGAAATGGTGAGCGATGCACAGATCTATGGGGTGGAATTGGATGGGCGGCTGGGGATCGATCGCAAGAACAAGCTTACCAGCAAGAAGACGCTGGCCCACCGGGACCGCCTCAAATACTTTCACGCGCTGCGCCGAGGTGCCCGGGGGATCGTCCGAGACCCGGATCCGGGGGTGCTCAGTTCGAAAGTCGATGCGGCGAGGACGGTGCTGGACGTGGTGATGCGGCATGGGGAGGACATCAAGAAGCTGACCCGGGCGGAGACGAGCGCGGCGTTGCGGCTCCTGTTGAAGGAATGCGAGGGGGACGGATTGCAAGCCGCTCTCCACGCAACGGATCTCCATCGGTATTTTGTTCTGCTCCGGCAAGCCCACGAGAGCTACGCCAACTTGTTGAGCGAAGCGGGCCTTTCCGAGGCCGATTCCGGGGACACCCGCGAGCCGGCTGCGGAGGCTTCGGCCCTCTCGCTCCGGGAGCTCAAGGCCGCCATTGAGGATTTGCTGGGGTTGGTCTTTGGCACCATGGCCTTCCACGCCGCCAAGGGCCGGGAACCCTATGCGCGGCTCCTCGCCCAATGCCGGGAAATCACTCAAGAGATCAACAGCGACGCCAAACTCCGCGAAACCCGGGCGAAGAAAGCCGATGCCAAGAAGACTACCGCTCAGGCAGGGACGTCCACGGCCGCCAGCACCGGAACCGCGACCGGCTCCAAAACCGAAAGCAGAACCGGGACGGAACGTGAGAATGGGACCAGTGCGCCCTCCGTTGCCGCATCCACCCCAGTCGTGGATCGTCCAATGGCACCGGTCGCCTCGCCCGTTGCGGAAGGTGATGGATTGGTATCGTGAGTTGACGTTTGTGGTGGCGTCGAGCGGCACAATCAGCCTCGGCGAGGACCGACGGGGCCGGGATAGGATAGTCCCGAGCAACGCCGATTTTTTCAGTAGTCCTGGAGGGACACGAGAGGTGATCCGTGGTTCACCGACGACGTCAGGTTCCGGCGTCTCACTTTACCAGGAAGCCTTTTCACCACGGATAGCACGGATAGCACGGATCAGAAATGACCGAGGGAACGCAGGCTTCGTCCCGCAGGGACACGAGAGATCATCCGTGAAATCCGCGTAATCCGTGGTTCACCGACGACGTCAGGTTCCGGCGTCTCACTTTACGAGGAAGCCTTTTGACCACGGATAGCACGGATGACACGGATCAGAAGTGACCGAGGGAACGCAGGCTTAGTCCCGTTGGACCTGATCGCGTAATGCGACGTCCAAGCTTCACCGCCTTGGGGAAACCCTTCGGGTAACCCCATGAGCTTCAAGACATCTCGCCGTACTTTCCTCGGAACGGGCGCCGCTGCGGCAGCCTTCCAAATCCTGCCCAGCCGGATCTTCGCCCAATCTCCGAATGAAATGCCCAATCTGGCGTTCATCGGGGCCGGCGGACGCGGCACCGCCAATATCAGCGGCTGCGACAAGGCGGGCGGGGCGATCTATGCGTTTGCCGATGTCGATCTGCGACGCGCCGCCGAGATGCGGGCGAAACATCCCGCCGCGAAGTTCTACCAGGACTGGCGTGAGATGCTCGACAAGGAGGGCAAGAATCTCGATGGCGTCGTGGTTTCCACGCCGGACCACACCCACGCGGTGGCCGCGATGGCCGGGATCAAAATGGGGCTCCACGCCTACGTGGAAAAGCCATTGACCCGGACAATCTCCGAAGCCCGGGCCTTGCGCGACGCCGCCAAGAAAGCGGGCGTTTGCACCCAGATGGGAAACACCGGGCATGCCTCGGGTGGCTCCCGCCTCACCAACGAATATGTGCGCTCGGGATCGCTCGGTACGATCAACCTGGTCCATTGCGTGACCAGTCGCCCATCCTGGCCGCAAGGCGTGGTTCGCGGCCCCGAAGCGCCGGTCCCCGCGGAACTCGATTGGGACGGTTGGATCGGCCCCGCCCCGATGAAGCATTACGCGGAGAAAATCGTGCCGTTCAACTGGCGCGGTTACATCGATTACGGCACCGGCGCGCTGGGGGACATGGGCGCGCACATCATTGATCACCCAGTCTGGGCGTTCGGCTTGGGCACGCCGACCAGCATCGAGGTGGAATGCGAGCGGGACCAACCGGGCAGCGAGGCCGATACCCATCCGAACTCCTGCACCATCACCATGATGTTCGACCGCCCGGGCCAGGAACCACTCAAGCTGATCTGGTTTGACGGGAAGCACCGCCTCCCCGTGCCGCCCACCTATCCGCGCACCATCACCGACAAGGAAGGCAACCAGAAGGTCGTTGCGAACATCGGGAACGGCGTGGTCTATTTTGGCAGCAAGCACGTCATGGCGCATGCCTCCCACGGCGGCAATCCGGAGATCCTCACCAATCCCGAAGCTTTCGTGAAGCCGGCGGAAACCTTAAAGCGCTCCCCGGGCCATTACGAAGAGTGGATCCAGGCGATCCGCGAGAAGAACCCGACCCTGGCGGAATCGAATTTCGACGTGGGCGCGCACCTCACGGAAATTCTACTGCTCGGCGCGATGGCGGCGCGTCAGGGCAATGGAACGAAGATCAGCTGGGATCCGAAGACGATGACGACCGGGATCGCGAAGGTCGACGAGATGGTGCATCATCAGTACCGGGCCGGCTGGTCGCTGTAGGGTGATTGAGAGGGCACGGTTGATGGTTGATGGGGCGATCAACCATGCTAGGATCGGACCATGAAACTGTTCGGTTTGCTCGTGATGGTTTGTCTAGTGGCGGCGTGCGCTGGCGGTGACGCCGGGGGCACCAGTGCGAAGAAGGAGCCGGCACCGCAAGGCCGGCTCACGGACGGGATTGGAGCCTCCTCCGGCCCACAATTCTACCGGGAAGGCGATCCCACCAGCCGGCACGAAAGTTACCTCCGGCAGGGACTGTGAGAGGGTTGGCGGTTGGCGGGTGGCAGTTGGCGGGGTTGAGAGGGTCAACCGTCTACCAACGAATCGAGGGCGTATTCCTCGAGGATCGAGCGGGAGACGTATTGCAGCGCCGCGCGATGGGTCGCACGGAGATAAACTGGCGGGGCGTAACCGGCATCGAGCGCTTGCTTCCAGCGGCTTGCGCAGAGGCACCAGCGATCACCGGCTTTGAGCCCCGGAAAATCGTAAGCGGGCACTGGAGTGCTCAGATCGTTTCCGGCCGCCTGAGAAAAGGCTAGGAACTCTTCACTGACATGCACGCAAACCGCGTGGCAGCCTACGTCTTCACCTCCGGTGGAACAGCGTCCGTTGCGATAAAATCCGGTCACCGGATCCAACGAGCACGGTTCCAGCGGTCCGCCCAGCACGTTCACATCATTATCCATCGTCTGTCCCTCCTCCATGAAACCGGGCTGCGCATCAAGAACTTCGTCCTGCGGCTCCCATTCGGGGCGCGCCGGGGGACCATTGTTTGCCCCCGCGCGATTTCCCCGCCCCGCATTGTTGCGTTCCCAATGGCTTGGAGTTTGCTGAGAGTGACCCGATTTTTGCCGATGAACCCGCTTTGCTTGTTCCTTCCCTTTCTCCTGTTGTTGACCGCAACGCCGGCGCAGGCGCGGACCGCAGCGGAGAACATCTTTTTCCTCAAGCCGGACGGCATTACCTATCTCAACTACTCGACGACCCGAACCGACTACCCAAACTACAGCCTCTTCCTCAAGAAGGACGAGTCGGATAGCCTCTTCGACTATATCTACCCAAAGGAATACCGGTTCGATTCGACCTCCGAGGCGGAGCGGAACGTGATCCTCTTTGACCAGGGAAGTTACGCGACGATGCGACCGGGCCGGCTGGCGGACAAGGTCACCGTGGACAAGGGAGTTTACACGTTTCTCAACTGGGACGAAGCCAAGAACCCCAAGCTGGAGGGTGGTTACTTCGGGGAATGGACCTCACCGGACGACTTCGGCCAATATGTTTATGTCTGGGTGTTACCGGACAACCTGGAGATTGTCAGCTTCGAAGCGAACCAGCCCGAGGACAAAGGCACGTGGCAGTTGCGCCGCAATACGCTGGCTTGGTTCGGCCGCGACGTAAACAACATCGTCTTCAAGATCCAATACCGGCAGAAGACCTCACGGGTGGCCGAACTGGTCCGCACCGCCCTGCAAGCCAACGGGGCTCCGCCGGACGCCATCGGCGTGATCGCCGAAGAAGCTGATGTCCGGGTGGTCTTGCCCAGCGGGGTTCTCTTCCCGTCCGGCAGCCCCTCGCTCGCCGAGCCGGGCAAAGCGGTTCTCGCAAAAATCGCGACGGCCTTGAAGACCCAGGACACGCATCATTTCGTCGTTGAGGGTCACACGGACAACGCGCCGATCAGCCCCGCCCTGCAGAATCGCTACCCCTCAAACTGGGAGCTTTCTGCGGCGCGCTCTCTGGAAGTCGTGAAATTCCTCCAGTCCGCCGGAGTCAACGGGCAACGCTTGGAGAGCCGGGCCTTCGGCGACAACCGTCCGGTGGCCCCCAACGACACCGAGCAAAATCGGACCTTGAACCGGCGGATCGAGATTCGCATTCTCTCGGGCTCCTGAGATCGAAACGATGCGTGTCACCCTTCTGCAACTGGACTTGGTTTGGGAGAATCCGGCCGCGAACCTGGCCAAGGTGGTCTCCCTCTGCGAGCAACGGCAGCTCGTCCCCGGTGAGCTTCTCGTCCTCCCTGAGATGAGCAACCTCGCCTTTTCCGTGGCGGGCGCCCAGTCCCTCACCGAGCCGGTCGATGGCCCTTCGGTTCGCGGCTTGCAGGCGCTCGCGACTCGCTGGAACGTGCGATTCGTCGCGGGACTGGCGCTGCTCGACCCGCACGGGATCCCGCGCAACAGTTCCGTCCTCATCGGACCGGAGGGGATTCTGCACCGCTACAACAAGCTGCAGCCGTTTTCGCCATCGGGTGAACTGGAGGCTTATCCTGCCGGCGAAGAGGTCACCCTGACGACTCTGGACGGATTCCTTTACAGTCCCTTCATCTGCTATGATCTGCGTTTCCCCGAAATCTTCCGGACGGCGGCGAGCGCCGGCGCGGTCCTCTTCACGGTGATCGCCAGTTGGCCGGAACTGCGCAGCGAACACTGGCGGGTCCTTCTGCGGGCCCGTGCGATCGAAAATCAGGCGTTCGTGATCGGGGTGAACCGGGCGGGAACCGATCCGTCATTCCGTTACCCCGGGTGCAGCGCGGTGATCGATCCCTGGGGCAAAACGATCGTCGAACTGGATGATCAGGAAGGAGTCGCCTCTGTGGACATCCGCTTGGAAGACGCCGTGGGATGGCGGGAGAAATTTCCCGCGCTCCGTGACCGGAGGTTGGACAGCCCCCACCTGGTGACGCCCTGAGTCGACGATCGGCGGAACGGGAAGCAGACTGTTGCAGATCTTCGGGCTTTTCGCCGCTCAGCCCGTAAACTGACCGCTGGCTGGCGTTCGCGCGAAAAATGGCTCCAAGGTTAGCCAGAATGCATCTGAGCCCCTTTTT
>Ga0247843_1005978_pt1 | contig 16313 bp, 14 predicted proteins | sample LaCruzMarch2017__FD_192420 | JGI IMG/M metagenome (GOLD analysis project Ga0247843, IMG submission 192420) | Freshwater microbial communities from meromictic Lake La Cruz, Castile-La Mancha, Spain - LaCruzMarch2017_8m | ecosystem: Environmental > Aquatic > Freshwater > Lake | place: Spain... | reverse complement strand
ACCGCTAAATCCCGCAGTAATTGATAGGTAAAAATGCCAACCCCTGCCACCCGCAGTAAGGTGGCAAGGGCGTAGCCACCTGCTGGTAAACCAAACTCGGCGCCCGCATAAAGTGCTAAGTACTGCCAAATAGCAAGATGATAAATAATCTCAGTTGTTTGCCAAAACCAAAAAGTAATCAACTGCCTAGAGTTTTGTAGGGCGATAACTGCAAGCGGTGTTAACCACAAAATATATTGAGGTGAGTAAACCTTGCTAAATGTTGTAAAAATTACAACTACAAACAAGGCCACCTGTGCCAGGGTTGGCGTTTGATTTAATTGCCACAAGTACTTTGCAAATAAGGCAAATAGAGTTACTGAAATAATTATATAGATTAGATTTACCTTTGGTATTGAAATATCTAGTAATGAGAGCGCGTACCAAATAGAGCCAAAATCCTCACCTCGCTCAAGATTTAATTTGAAAAATCGCCACCAACCATCAAAGTAGACAAGTGCAATGGGAAGGTTTATGGCAGACCAAAAAAGTGAGCAGGTGAAAAGGTATTTAGCCAATTGTTTTATTTGCTGCCTTCGATAAAAAATTATTGTAATTGGTAGAAGTAATACCACGGGGAAGAATTTTGTAGCAATTGATACCCCAAGTGCGATGGCACTTTGTTCATATTTTTTCTGATCAAAGTAATAAATTGCCAACAGCGCAGTGATTACCGCCCAGATATCCCAGTTAATAAATAAGCTGGCGATTACAGCGGGTGCTGCTGGAAATAGGTATGGATATTCAGGTTTTATTTTTCTGACTACAAATGCAGTGATCAAAAAGAGTAAAACAATAATTACTGCATTGATATCAAAAAATGTTTTGTATGAATTATCGGTGGGAATTAAAAATGAGATGAGCCAGTTGCCAATACCAATTACAGGTGGGTACTCAATTGAGTTTGTTTGCGATGCGTAAGGGAAGGTGTTGGTGTTTAAGCCTCGCTCTGAAAATAGCGCAGGAATATCGGTGTAGCAGGCATGAACATAATTATCTGGGGAGGTGAAATCATTACTACGGCAGTGGTTGAATTTTAAAAATGAGATTAACGCACAAAGCAGTACTACCGCAGCAAAGGATCTACTTACCGATTTGGTAAGCAAAAGTTACTTCTTTTTCTTAGGTGTTGGTGAGGGTGATGGTGGGATTAATGCAGGATCCATCTGTGGAATGGCATTAATAAGATTAATTGGCTCAGTTCCACCAATATAAGCTGGTGCTGGAAAATCTTGCACTGGCGTATTTTTTAAATAACCTTTTACAAACTCTGCCCAGATTCTCGCCGGGAAGGAGCCACCAGTTACTGAGGTTAATCCGCCAATACCATTTAAAGATTGAGTTGCATCATCTCGATAAAAGGCCACCGATGCTGCTACCTCTGGTGTGTAACCATTAAACCAAGCAGAGGCGTTGTCATTTGATGTTCCAGTTTTTCCAGCAGTTGGTCTATCAACTCTTGATCCAACTACAGCAGCTGTTCCTGATGTTGTTACTCGGCTAAGGGCGTAGGTTAGATCTGCCATGACATCTTTTCTAAATACCTCTTGGGCTTGAATTCTGCCCTGATACAAGATGCCCTTATTTGGACCTTGTACTTCGTTGATAATAAATGGTTTGGCATAAACACCTTGCGCTGCAAAGGTAGCGTAGGCATTTGCTAAATCAATTACATGTGGGCTGGCAGCACCAAGTGAAACTGAAGGAGCTGCAATCATCTCAACTGAGTCAGGAACTCCGGCACGGCGTGCAACATCTACCACTTTTTCAAGCCCTGCTTTCATGCCAAGTGGCACAAAGATTGTATTAACAGATTTTTCCATGGCGGTGAGCAGTGACATATCACCCATGCTTTGCTCGCCATAATTATTAACTACATACGCTCTGCCGATTCCATCATCGTAAACCTTTGGTGTATCACCATTCCAAACAGATGAAAGTGGAATTCCCTCTTCCAGTGCTGCTACTAAAGTGAAAACTTTAAATGATGAGCCACCTGAAGTAATTCCTTGGGTAGCAGCGTTGAATTGGTACTTTAAATAATCCTGCCCGCCATACATCGCCAAAATCTCACCGGTGCCTGGCTTTACTGCCACCAAACCAATATGTAGATTCTCTGGCGCTTTACTCGGTGCCTCTTTACTAACTGCTGCAACAGCTGCCTCTTGAGCATTCTTAACCAATGTGGTCTTAATAATGTAGCCACCGATCATTAACTGCTCATCGGTAAAGCCAAGTTGATTTAACTCTCGCTCCACCCAAGAGATCACATAACCTTTTGGTCCAGCCAGGGCGCCAGAGGTAACTCTGGGATTAATTATTGGAAATTTAATCTTTGCAGCTTTTTCCTCACTTAACCATCCCTCATCAACTAATCCATCAATTACATATTTAAATCTATTTTCTAACCGTGGCAGATTCTCTTCCTTAAATCCTGGGTCATAAAGTCCTGGACTGCGCAAAATACTGGCCAAGACTGCAGCTTGTGCAACTGTTAATTTATCTACCGTAGTACCAAAATAAACTTGGGATGCGGTCTGCACACCATATGAGCCACGGCCAAAGTAAATAGTATTTAAGTAATTTTCAAAGATTTCATCTTTGGTGAACTGATTCTCAAGTTTTATAGAGATTACTAACTCTTTTACTTTTCGCTGAATGGATCTCTCTGGGGTCAAGAACGCAGTCTTGGCATACTGCTGGGTGATTGTTGAACCACCGCGTCCCTTGCCTAAAGTAATTAAGTTATCCCAAACCGCAGCAGCTAATGCAATTGGACTAATTGCTCGGTTTGAATAAAAACTTCTATCCTCTGCCGCCATTACCGCATTTCTTACATGTATGGGAATTTCGGCTAAGGTGACAACAGTTCTATTCTCAGAGCCGATCCGGCCAATCTCACTGCCATCTGCATATTGAATAATGGTTGCTTGGCTATTTACATAGGCATTTGGATCTGGAATTGAAACTGTGAAATAGGCAAATCCAAATAAAAAAACTCCAGCGACAAAGGAGAAGCCAACTGCTAATACCCCAAGCCGGGGAAGTTTTTTTAAAAAATTACTCACTCGCCAAGATTACCCTTAATCATCATCTAATAAGGTGTGCTGCTTTCGTGGTGGCTTTCGATACTTTCCATCACCTAATAAAAAGGATTCCACCAGGTGATTCCAATGACAACTGATGCAAATCTCAACAACATAGACGCGAAACTCACCATACTCACTTTGCATCTGCATTAATTCATCTTGATTCTTAATCCGACCTGAGTATTGGCCGAGTTGATCACCAAAGGCGTACTTAAGCTCGACAATCTTTAGCTTCTTACAAACTGGGCAACTGCGATTAGTTAATTCACCATGGTGTCTTGCCGCCCGCCTTAAATAAGGATCAGCATCGCAGGCGTCCATAGCGCTTGCTGCCCCTTGAAAAAGTGAGATTAAGGTGCGGCGGCGCTTTAATGAGTAATCAATGGTTGCGCGCATCGTGGCTAACATAAGATCCAAGGTTAATCTAAATTTAATTACTACGCTTGTGCCTATGGGAATTTGGCCAGTTGCAAAGGGCTCAAGATTAAATCGGATACTTACTATCCGTTGGAGCGGTCAGTTAACTGATGGGCTGTTTCAATCAGCTCTAGCTAGTTTCGTTTTATTCTCACCTGAACGAGCACCCAATGCAATGGCGGCGGCGTTAGCCTTTGCAGTTGTATTACTGCCCTACTCATTAATTGGGCCATACGTTGGGACTTTCTTAGACCGCTTTTCTAGGCAGCGAATCATTAGAAATTGTAATTACTTAAGAGCGGTGAACCTTTTAATGGTGGCATATCTAATAAACAACAGCTCTACTGGAGTAGTTTTAACTTTATTTGTGTTATTTGCATTTGGAGTCAACCGATTAATTCTAGCTGGATTATCTGCTGGATTGCCATTGTTAGTAAAGCGGGAGGAGTTAATCGCTGCAAACGCCCTGGCAGTGACTGGTGGCACTATCTGGGTGGTAATTGGTGGTGGTATTGGAATTGCTGTTAAAAATCTCCTTAGTAAAAATATAAATGCAGATGATGCAGATGCGGTTGTAGTTTTAGTTGCCTCACTTGGCTTTTTGATTGCTGCACTAAGTTGTTATCGATTAAATAAATTTGAAATCGGACCTACCGCCCATGAAACACCAGTTGAGGTGAAAGGGTATAAAGAGGTATTTGAGGGTTTTAAAATATTAAGAGCGCACTCAGATGCACTTCGTGGAATTTTATCTGTTGGTATTCAGCGTGGTGGAATTACTGCATTAACTTTGATGGCGCTCTTACTTGAACGCAACTCATTTAATGATCCTACTGATCCAGATGCTGGACTTGCTGGTTTTGGTGTGGCACTTGCGATCGCCGGAGTTGGTATTGGACTTGGCGCAGTAATTTCACCTTACGGAGTTTTAAAATTTGGTAGGCACAGGTGGATGCGATTGTTAATGTACTTATGCATTCCGCCGTTGTTGGGGTATGCATTAAATATAAATGAGTTCTCAATGATCGCTAGTGCGTTTTTGGTGGGCTTATGTGGGCAAGGAATCAAAGTAACAAATGATGCGCTGGTGCAATCAAAGATTAATGATGAGTATCGGGGAAGAGTTTTTGCTTTTTATGATGTTGCCGTAAATGCTGGGATTATTGCTGGCGCAATTGGCGCCGCACTTTTATTGCCAGATTCAGGGCGCACTTGGATTTTGCCAATTGCGCTGGCACTCTTCTATCTCTTTGCAGCTAGCGTATTAATGCGCAAAGCTAATTTTGCTTCTGCCACCAATTAACCAGCTCTTTCTTTGCTCGCTCCTGACCTAGTGGGCCGTGCTCTAATCGAAGTTCAAGCAAAAACTCATAAGCTTTCCCAACGGCGGGTGAGGGCTTGATATCTAGTATTTTCATTATTTCATCCCCTGATAAATCTGGTCGAATTTTATCTAACTCCTCCTGCTCCATTAATTGCGCTATCCGATCCTCTAATTGATCATAGGTTTTAGCTAATCCCTCTGCCTTCTTTTTATTACGGGTAGTGCAATCAGCCCTGGTTAATAAATGAAGGTGGGTAAGTAATTCACCAGCATCTCTAACATATCTTCGAACAGCAGAGTCGGTCCATTCGCCATTGCCATATCCATGAAAGCGCAGGTGTAATGAAACTAATTGAGAGACATCATTAATAATATGATTATCAAACCGCAGTTTTTTCATCCGCTCCTTACACATTCTTGCGCCCACCACCTCATGGTGGTGAAATGAAACTCCACCATCTGGCAGCAATGCTTTTGTTTTTGGCTTGCCAATATCATGCAAAAGCGCAGCAAGCCGTAAGGTTAAATTAGCACCGCCTAGGCGAGCTTCTAGCGCTATTGCTTGCTCCAAAACCGTTAATGAGTGTTCGTAAACATCCTTATGGTGATGGTGCTCATCTATCTCAAGTTTTAACTTGGGCAGCTCTGGCAGAAAATAATCTGCCAAGCCACTCTCGACCAGTAAGGATAAGCCCGCTCTTGGGTTATCACCCATAATTAATTTTATAAACTCATCCCTGATCCGCTCTGCAGAGATAATCTCTAGCCGAGAAGCCATACTTTTTATGGCAGCTACCAAACTGATCTCTGGCGTGAAATTCAGTTGACTCATAAATCTTGCCGCCCGCATCATCCGCAACGGATCATCGGTAAATGAATCCTTGGCTTCACCTGGCGTCTTAATTATTTGATTTTGTAGATCACCCACGCCGTTGTATGGATCAATAAATAATGGTTCGGTAGTTGTTAATTCAAGTGCCATTGCGTTAATTGTAAAATCTCGCCTAGCTAAATCTCCTTCGATAGTTTTACCAAACTCAACATTAGGTTTACGAGAATCTGCGCTATAACTTTCACTGCGATAAGTTGTTATCTCAACTGTTATTTCTGCTTTTTTACCAGCAACTGTGCCAAAGGCTGCGCCAATATCCCAAACTGAGTCTGCCCATTTCTTTAAAATCTTTTCACACTCTTTAGGATGCGCATCTGTTGTGAAATCTAAATCATTACCAAGTCTGCCTAATATGGCATCTCTTACAGGTCCGCCAACCAACGCTAATTGAAACCCTGCTTGCTTAAAAAGTTGCGCTAGCTCTTTTGCCGCTGGTGCTTGTTTAGTAAGTGTTGTGATCGCAAGTTGGGCAGCAGCAGTAATTGGTGGTTTCACGATGGCACTAGGTTAGAGCAGAGCGGGTTAAGGCGAAGGCGCAGATAGGTGGGTGGGCTGGGGTTTGTAGGCAGTATCCTTGCTATATGACCCCGGCAGATAATGCGGGTGGCAATCAGGATTTAAGTGGTACCCGCAAAGGTGCTCAAAATAGTGGTTCTGGTAAGCCCGCCAAAAAACATAATTCAGGTAAGGGCAAAAATTACAAGGGTAATCAGGGTGGAAAAAATTCTGCCAAAAACAAGTATGCCAAACGAGTTGATGAAGTAAGTGCTGGTGGATTAGTTGTAGATAAAACCGGCACCAAAGGATTGCTGATTGGCAGATTAGATCCAAAGGATGCCTCCCACGAAAGATTGCTTTGGTCACTTCCAAAAGGACATATTGAAAGTGGTGAATCACCTGAGGAGGCTGCAGTACGTGAGGTGGCAGAGGAAACCGGAATTAAAAGTGAGATCACTAGATCGTTAGGTGTAATTGATTTTTGGTTTATGGCAAGTGGAAAACGAATTCATAAAACAGTTCACCATTTTTTATTTACTGAAGTTGGCGGAAAATTAGCACCACAGGTAACTGAGGTGGATGATGTCGCCTGGTTTCCAATTGATGAAATTGTCAGCAAACTGGCCTACCCCGATGAGCGCAAATTAATTGCAAAATCAGGGAAATTAACACCGTGAGAAAAGTTTTAACTTTTCTTATAGTTTTATTTCTTTCAAATACTTTCTTAACTACTCCAGCACAAGCGGTGCAAGAGATAGTTATTACCGAGCCAACCCATCGCCTAGCTGATGGTGTCTTCTTTGATGATGAGTTAGCTGCAAAACTTGCTCCGACCGGGGAGTTAGGTTTACTTATTTACGCACCAATTAGAGGCGCAAGAAGTTGGTTGGTTGATCCAGCCACAATCTCCGAGATTGTGGCAATGAGTAACGGTTATGTAATTTCAGATGGTTGGGAAATCAAGGATGCCCAGATCAGTGGGCAGGATGTTGCTAGAACTTGGCTGGTGCAATTTTTAAAAGTGTCTCGCTCTGAAAAGATATCGGTACTAACTTATGGCAACCCATCTCGGTATTGGGTAGATCAGCTGCTTGAAAACCAAATTACATATATAAATGCCAGTGGCAAGATCTCATTGGAGGGTGTGCTTGGCAAAGCCACCACCCAAAGTGCTTTTCAAAATGGTGAAAAACAAGGTTTAAGCAAACAAAATATCAACTTTCTAAAGTACGCCCAACGCCAAATTGAATTATTTAGCACCCTTGTTGACCAAAAAGAGTTGTTGAATTACCAATTACGTATTAGCCAACTATTGAATCCAAATATTGAAAAAGATCTATTACAAGATCTGATTAAAGATTTCGATAAATCAATTATTCGATTGCGTAATAAACTTAAAATCTCTAAAACTAAATTTACCATCACCTCTTCAAAAGAGGAGTTGCCAATCACATTGGTAAATAATTTTGAGTCTGCGATCAATTTGAGACTAAGTGTTAGAGCAGTAAATAGTAAGGTAATAGTGACCCCGGTTGAGCAAATCAAAATTGAAGGAAATTCAAAACAGCAGGTTTTTCTGCCGGTTGAAGTATTGGCTACCGGTCAATCATCACTACTTGCCCAATTAACTAACTTGGATAATAAACCTGTTGGTTACCCGGTAGATATAAACTTAAAACTTTCAGTAATTAGCCCAGTTGCCACCTGGATAACCTCTGGTGCTGCGGTACTTTTGTTTATCGCAGCGCTGGTGCAAAGCCTTCGAAGAGTCAGACGGGGGAGATAAATGTCGGATGAGTCCCTGCTTCGCGCCTCCTCAGTTATGGCGGCTGGCACAATATTTTCTAGAGTTACTGGCTTAATAAGAAATTTACTTTTAGTTGCCTTACTTGGTACTGCGCTACTAGGTGACACCTACAACGTGGCAAATACCATGCCAAATATTTTGTATAACTTATTAGTTGGTGGTGCGTTAACTGCAGTGTTTGTGCCACAGATTGTTAGGTCACTTAGAGATTCTGATGGTGGATCTGCATTTATCTCGCGGTTATTCACCGTGACCGTGACCTTTTTGTTTTTGTTAACCGCTATTGGGCTCTTACTCGCACCACAAATTGTCAATATTTATGCACCTGAGTACTCAGGTAGAGCTGAGTTTGATATCACTGTGACTTTGATGCGTTATTGCCTGCCACAGATATTTTTCCTTGGTTTATTCGCACTCCTTGGCCAGATTGCCAATGCGAAAGGCAAGTTTGGCCCAATGATGTGGGCGCCGGTAATTAATAACCTAATCGCAATCGCTCTTTTTACATTTTTATTAAGAAATAACCCAGATTTAGCGGTGGAAAGTATTACCACCAGCGATCTGCTCTGGCTCGGCCTAGGAACAACTGCTGGATATATAGCCCAAGCCTTAATTCTATTTCCAGTGATAATAAAAAGTGGTGTCAAGCTTTCACTTAATTTCAATTGGCGAAATACCCAAATTATTAAATCATTTAAGTTAGCTGGTTGGAGTTTTCTTTACGCGCTGATATCTCAACTTTCTTACCTAGTCACGATAAATATTGCCACCACCGCTGCGGTTAGATCAGCAGCCGGTGGAGTTGCTACCGGTGTCGGTTATACCCCTTATGCCAATGCTTATTTGATTTTAATCCTGCCGCACTCAATAATCACAGTATCGATTGTGACTGCGCTGCTGCCAAGACTTTCTAATTTAGTGATTGATAAAAAACAGGGTGAGATTACATCCGCGATGAATATGGCAATGCGATTAATTGGGATATTCACTGTACCGGCGGCGTTGTTATTTTTGGTTTTTGGTGAGGTTATTTCAAAGGTTTTGTACTTTGGTGTCTCAACCGATGATGCAAATTACCTGGGTCTGACCTTATCCGCCTTTGCATTAGGTTTGATCCCAGTAAGTATTAATCTAGTTTTACTCCGCGGTTTAAATGCCTTTGAAAATTTAAGGTCACAGGTTATTGGTAATTTGATTATGAATATTATTTCAGTGGTTCTATCAATGGCAGCTGCGGTGTATTTGGAGCCAAAATGGGTAACTGTTGGCTTAGCTGCGATTTTCACTGTTCATTACTTTATTGGCACCGCTATCTCCTTTTACCTAATAAAGCGTCATAACATTGATCTGCCAGTTTTTAGTATTGCCGTTTTTTACCTCAAGCTGTTTTTAATCTTTTCGCTGTCTTTAGCACCGATTTGGGCGCTTAGGTATCAATTACCTGGTGGGAATTTAATCTACCTTTTACTTGTTGTCTTGGTATCCGCTGCTTTCTATTTATTCATCTTAAGGTTGCTCAAAATGCCCGAGGTCACATATTTGGTGAAAATGATTAAGGCAAGAAAGGAATAGGCTGATCTCCGTGAGTGATATCAATCAGGTAGTAATTGTCGGCTCTGGTCCTGCTGGGTACACCGCAGCAATTTATGCTGGCCGAGCACAATTAAAACCAATTATTTATGAAGGCTCTGTTACTGCAGGTGGTGCGTTAATGAACACCACTGAGGTAGAAAACTTTCCAGGATTTGCCACTGGTGTTATGGGACCTGAGTTGATGGAATCGATGCGCAAACAAGTTGAGCGATTTGATGCCAAAATTATTACCGATGACATCATCGCTATGAAATTAAATGGTGAGATAAAAGAGTTAACAGATGGATCTGGAAACACCGTAAAAGCCAAATCAGTAATTTTGGCGATGGGCTCTGCTTATAAAGAAATTGGATTGCCAAATGAAAAACGGTTATCTGGTCGGGGAGTTTCCTGGTGTGCAACCTGTGATGGCTTCTTTTTTAGAGATCAGGTAATTGCAGTTGTTGGCGGTGGTGACTCGGCCATGGAGGAGGCAAATTTCCTAACTAAATTTGCTAGCAAGGTAGTTTTAATTCATCGCCGCGATAAATTTAGAGCTTCAAAAATAATGATTGAGCGGGCGGAGAAAAATCCAAAGATTGAGTTTTTATTTAACCATGAAGTAATTGATGTCTTAGGGGAGGAAAAAGTCTCCGGCCTTAAATTAAAAAATACCGTAACTGGCCAAGAAGAGATTAAGGATTTCACTGGATTATTTGTAGCAATTGGACATCTGCCTAGAAGTGAGCTGCTAGTAGGCCAGCTGGAATTAAATGCTGATGGGTATGTGCAGGTGGAGGGGCGAAGTACTAAAACTAAAATACCTGGGGTCTTTGCCTGTGGCGATCTAGTTGACTTCACCTACCGCCAGGCGATTACCGCTGCTGGCACCGGGTGCCAGGCAGCCTTGGATGCCGAGCGATTTTTATCTGGGCATTAATTTTAAAGATTTAAAAGTAGGATAAGCAGATAACTAACAAGATGAGAAATGGTGAGAAAAATGGCAACATCAAAGGTAACCACAGCTGATTTTGAGTCAGTTGTTTTAAAAAGTACAACCCCAGTATTGGTAGATTTTTGGGCAGAGTGGTGTGGTCCTTGTCGGGCAGTTGGCCCAATTTTGGAGGAGATCTCCAATGAGTATGGTGCTAAGTTAAAGATTGTTAAGTTAAATACCGATGAAGAGGGCGCTATTGCTATGAAATACGGCATCTCATCCATCCCTACCATGAATGTATTTGTGAATGGTGAGGTAGTAAAAACTATTGTTGGTGCTAAACCAAAGCCAGCATTACTTAAAGATCTTGAAAGTTATATTAAGTAATATTTAATAAATTAATTAAGAACTTATGAGCGATCAACCAAAGTTAGGAGATCGCTCAAATGCGATTGGGTTAATCGCCAACACCTTAACTAGATTAGGTTTTCTCTCATCACCCGCTGATATTTTTGATGAAAAACTCACTCAAGGCATTAAAGCTTTCCAACAGGCTAGAGGGTTGACTGCAACTGGAGTTATAAATGAAATCACCGCCAGAGTGTTGGAGGAGGCAAGATTTAAACTTGGTGATCGAGTTTTGGTATTTAATCTAGCGGCTTTAATGCGTGGGGATGATGTAAGTAATTTGCAGGATCGCCTGATTCAAATGGGTTTTAATTGTGGCAAAGTAGATGGTATTTATGGTGCGAATACCGAAATGGCGGTAAAAGAGTTTCAAAAATCTGTTGGAATCCTCGCCGATGGCAAATGTGGGCCAGTAACTTTGATTGCATTAATGCGCTTAGTGAAAACTGTCTCTGGTGGTGCGCCAAGTGCGTTACGGGAGAGTGTTAAACATGCAGTTCGCTCACCAGCATTAGCAAATAAAGTAATTGTGCTAGATCCAAGTTGGGGTGGTGAGTTCACTGGTGAGAGTCAAAATGGTGTAGTTGAAGCAGAGGTAGTTTTTGATTTGGCGCAAAGATTAGAGGGAAGATTAATTGCACTTGGGGTTAATGTGATTTTGACTAGAAGTGCTAAAAATTCACCATTAGAAAAAGATCGTATTCAAATTGCTAACTCAGTAAATGCAGATTTGGTGATTGCATTAAAGGTTGATACTTATAAAAATGACAATGCCAATGGGGTAGCAACTTATTACTATGGCCGAGATGATCAAGGAGTCAGATCTGTAGTTGGTGAAAGATTTGCTAACTTGTTGCAACGAGAGATATGCGCTCGGACTGATTTATTAAATTGTCGTACCCATGGAAAAAGTTGGGATTTACTTCGTTTAACCCAAGCACCAACCGTCAGAATAGATTTGGGATATCTTTCTAATCCAAAGGATGCCAAGAGGTTAGCCACCCCAACCTTTCGAGACACACTTGCGGAGGCGATGATTGTGGCGATTCAGCGGCTTTATCTCTCACAAGAGGATGATGCCAAGACTGGAACATTGAAAATCTCTGATCTAAGAAGAGCAGGACTTCGAAACTAGTTTTATTAAAGCACTCACCTATGGCAAACTTGGTTAATGGATTCAGGCAGAAAATTTAAAGTTGTTAAAGCTGACTCTCTGGAGCGAGTGCGAACTGGTGAGCCGGAGAATTTGCCAGAACGATTTGCCCATCGAGCACTTGGTATGCAAGCAAGTGAGATTAGATCCCTATTTGCGGTAGCGAGTAGACCAGAGATTGTCTCCCTCGCAGGTGGTATGCCAAATCTCTCCGCCTTGCCGATGCAGATGATGGCCTCAGTTACTGAAAAACTAATTAGTGAAAATGGCGCCGAGGCGTTGCAATATGGAAATGGTCAAGGCCACCCCAGATTGCGCGAGCAGATCTGTGATGTGATGGCACTTGAAGGAATTAAAGCCCACCCTGATGATGTAATTATTACTACCGGCTCCCAACAAGCACTTGATCTAATCTCTCGAATATTTATCGATCCAGGTGATGTGGTTTTAGTTGAAGCACCCTCCTATGTCGGCGCCCTTGGCACCTTCAAACAGTATGAGGCGGCAGTGGTGCATATCAATATGGATCAAGATGGTTTAATTCCGCAAGCATTACGGGATGCAATCAAAACTACTAAAGCAGCAGGGCGAAAAATAAAGTTTTTATACCTAATTCCAAATTACCAAAACCCTGCTGGAGTATTGCTCCCAGCTGATAGACGTACTGAGATATTAGATATCTGCCGACAAGAGGGAATATTTATTGTTGAAGATAATCCATATGGCTTGTTAGGTTTTGACAAACCCTCCCCAAATGCAATGCGGGCAAGTGATTCAGAGAATGTCATTTACTTAGGAACCTTTTCAAAAACTATTGCGCCAGGTCTGCGAGTTGGTTGGGCGTTAGTGCCCCAATCTTTGAAAGATAAGATGGTAATTGCATCTGAATCATCAATTCTCTGCCCATCAAACTTCACCCAGTTGGTAATTTCTAGCTACTTAGCAAACCAACCTTGGCGAGATCAGATCACAAGTTTTGCAAAACTATATAAGGAACGCCGTGATGCCGCTCTTGCTGCGCTAGATAAGTACTTCCCTAAGAGTGCTACCTGGACTAAGCCAGCTGGTGGTTTTTATATTTGGATTACCCTGCCACCTGAGATTGATACCAACGCGCTTATGCCAAAGGCGATCGCTGCCAAGGTGGCGTATGTGCCTGGAACCGCTTTTTATGCAGATGGTTTTGGCTCTTGGTCACTTCGTATCTCCTACTGCTACCCAACGGTTGAAAGAATTACTGAAGGTATTAAATCCCTGGCTGGGGTAATAAGTACTGAGATGCAAGCTCGCCAGATTAATTAATCTTTAATTACCTTATTTATCCGCTCTAAATCCTCCACCGTTGCAAACTCAATCACAATCTTGCCTTTTTTCTTTCCTAGTTCAACATGCACCCTGGTATCTAAGTAATCCGAGAGTTGATCTGAAATCTCTTTTAATTTTGGTGAAAGTAATTTGCCGCCCCTAAGTGATCCACTCTTTACCTTTGCCCCACCTGTTGCCACAATCTCCTCAACCGCTCTAACTGTTAATCCCTCTGCCACAATTCGATTGGCTAAATTCTCAATCTCTTTTTCATCTGTAAGTGATAACAACGCTCTGGCATGACCTGCTGAGATAACACCTGCCGCCACCTTTCGTTGCACAGAGGGTGGCAAATTAAGTAAACGCATAGTGTTGGTAATGGCTGGGCGAGATTTGCTTAATTTCACCGCCAACTCATCATGGGTGTAATTAAAATCAGTTAATAACTGTTGATACGCCGCCCCTTCTTCTAGTGGATTAAGTTGACTGCGGTGAATATTTTCTACCAACGCTTCACGTAGTAATTGATCATCACTGGTTTGTCTAATTATTACTGGGATGCTTTTTAAGCCAGCAAGTTTGGCGGCGCGAAATCTGCGCTCACCCATAATTAGTTGATACTTACCATTTCCAACTGATCTAACAACTGGTGGTTGTAATAAACCAACCTCTTTTATTGATAATGCAAGCTCTGTTAATTGATCCTCATCAAATACAGTTCTAGGTTGTTTTGGGTTGGTAGTAATGTTATTTAAATCAATCTCATCTCGATTGGCGGTAATTACACCAGTTGGTGTTTTAATCTCTATTGGCATTACTGCAGCGGGAATTAACGCATCTAATCCTCTGCCTAAACCACCTTTGCGCGCGTTCATTACGCGCTCTCATTTTTAATATTAATTGGTGCCCCACCACGATTTGAAATCTCTCGTGCCACCGCTAAATATGCAATGGCGCCAGGAGATGCTGCGTCATATGTCATTACAGTTTGGCCAAAAGATGGTGCCTCTGAGATCCGCACCGCTCTTGGTATTGGGGTATTAATCAATTCATTTGGAAAATGTTTTTTAACATTATCTGCCACATCATTTGCAAGTCTGGTTCTGCCATCAAACATAGTTAGGACTATGGTGGTTAAGCTGATCTTTTGATTTAATCGTTTCTGCACCTCACCTAATGTTTCCAGCAGTAATGAAAGACCCTCAAGTGAGTAGTATTCGCATTGAATTGGCACTAACACCTCATCAGCTGCGGTGAGTGCATTAATTGTTAATAAACCTAAACTGGGTGGACAATCAATAAAGACATAATCAAATCGTTGGCCGGCATTTTGTTTAGCTGCTAAAAAACTTTGTAGCGCAGTTTGTAATCTAAACTCTCTAGCGACAGCGGGCACAAGTTGTATTTCAGCCCCGGCTAAATCTGAATTGGCAGCGACTGCCTCTAGGTGAGGGAAGTTTGCAACCTTTACTACGCACTCACTCATTGGTAGATCATTAATTAAAACATCATAAATTCCAGCCAAATTGTCTCGGTCCAAGCCAAATGCGGTTGAGGCATTTCCTTGCGGATCTAAATCAACTACTAATACCTTTAGCCCACCCATAGAAAGGGCTGCCGCCAGATTTACTGCGGTTGTGGTTTTTCCTACCCCGCCCTTTTGATTGGCAACTGTGAAGATTCGAGTCTTTAATGGGGCAACCATCGGCTCTTTAAGCCGTCTGACTCCAACCGGTGCTCCTGGTCTGTTTTGGGCAGCTGGCACAGCGGTATTTGTTTCATATGAAACATCATCTTCCCTCATGGGGGAAGTTAAGCACCTTTGGTTATGCAGACCACCCTTGCCACAGCCAGATTTGGGAGTGATATCTCGTGAAGCTTGGCGGTGGCGCCCTTTTTTAACTTGGTCGCAGCCAGCTCCGCCTCAACCTGCTCGCCTTTGATTGCCAAAAGGCAGCCACCTCTTGGAATCATGTGCCAAGAGATTTGGATCAGTTTTTCCAGGGGTGCAACCGCTCTGGCGGTGACCACCTCAAACTGTTTTTTAACTGTCTCGGCCCGGCCCCTTATAACCTCTATTGGCAGGTGAAGCTCTGAAATCACCTCATTTAAAAAATCAAACCGCCGTTGCAGCGGCTCAATCAAGGTGACTTTTAAATCCGGCCGAGCCAGTGCGATCACAATTCCAGGAAGGCCAGCTCCTGAGCCGATATCTCCTACCCGCACCCCTTGCGGGATAAGGGTGGTTATGGGAAGGCAGTTTGCAATATGGCGCTGCCAGATCCGATCCCCCTCTTTGGGGCCGATTACTCCACGCTCGATTCCGGTGGTTTTTAAGATTTGGGCGTAGGCCACAATCTGATCTGACCCGCCCTTAAAGTGGGCGAGTAGTTCAGCACTTGGTTTCACGTGAAACTTTAGGCAGGAAGTACTACCACGCAGCGATCTGGGTCTTCACCCTCAGATTCACTTGTAAGGCCCAACTCCTGGATGGTGTCATGGACAACCTTTCTTTCAAAGGCGTTCATTGGCCGAAGTTTGATCGACTCACCTGAGGATTTGACCTCCTCCGCAGTTTGCTTAGCCAGCTCGGCAAGCTCTGCCTTTTTATCCGCTCTAAAGTTGTCGATATCAAGCATCAACCTGCTTCGCTCACCCAAAGAGGTTTGAACTGCAAGTCTGGTTAGCTCTTGAATGGAATCTAAGACCTCACCTCGCTCACCAACTAGGTGGCCAAGTTTTCCACCCGCTATCGCTAGCGATGCTCGGTCATTTTCCACATCAATATCAATATCACCATCTAGATCTGCAATATCTAGCAGCCCTTCAAGGTAATCAGCAGCGACATCACCCTCCTCTTCAAGTTGGGCGA